>JAABUT010000042.1_pt1 | contig 229450 bp, 253 predicted proteins | sample 5559281 | NCBI WGS metagenome assembly JAABUT01 (sample SAMN10711880, study PRJNA513359) | rock metagenome | isolation source: Antarctica rocks | place: Antarctica: Victoria Land, Ricker Hills nord | collected 2016-01-04
TTCTGTTCTGATTCAAAGTTGAAAGACTAGAAAGTCGTGATATTTCATGCGAAGCTGAGGCAATAGACTTCGAAAGAATTCGAAGATTGGGTTGCTTCATGTTTTTATAGACTGCAGTTAAAGATTATGAGTGATGCGCGAAAAGTTGCTTTGAGATGGCGAAGGTTAAGTTAGAGGATTGTGCTGGAAAGGCCTTCACGCGTTGTGTTTACAGTACTTGATCGGAAGGTACGAACACCGAAAAATTACAGAGCTTATACTTCAGCTTTAATATGCTCATCCGAAAGACGCTCATTGTAATCCTAAGAGTTTGAAGCTCTGTTTTCTTCCCAACCACTCCTTTCCTCTTGTGCGTCCTTCAAGTCTTTCTTCATCCCCTTTGCTTCCCAAAACAGTGTTCAGATTGCTCAGTGCAACTGTTTTCGCTACGTTCGTAAATTGTGCCTTACTCTCACTAAGACTATTTTTAGCCTTCGAAGGAACGTGGTCGATGTCTTCGTCGAAAAAGTCAGTCAACGTAAAGCGTTGTTGCCATACAAGAGCTCGTCGAAATGGTCCAGTCCAGAAGCGTCAGCTTTCTAGTCGGGTTGTGTCTTTCTAAGTTACAGAGAGGCGTCGCTTGAAGATCACAGTGTGAGAGAGTAAACAGTCATGTAATCGATATTCCCCGAACCTCTTCTCCATTCTGGGCTACAGAAAATATGGTGGAATTGCCGAGTCTTGTAGTCAAGACATTCAGCTCTTCCTGCCAGTAGCGATTCTACAGCCCCCCTTTCACTTAATCACCTCACCCTCCATGGCAGCTAGCCATACTGCCCCAGGAGCGAAAGCATATATTTCCTAAGGGTTGGCTTCCCTGCTCCCTCGCAGTAGAGACCGTATGTTTCCGTCTGTTCCATTTGTCCGAGAAGATTGGCCTTTTTCTCTGCCTGATCCTGTTCTCGCTGCATCTATTCAGGTTCCATCTGTACCTTCCATAATGCAGGAAACATAATTGAATGAATTTTGTTCTTCGAGATTTGAAGAATTAGTGTGGTATAATAAAAGCCAACTTCTACCAATTCGCGAAGCAGATAAACTGCGGGAAGAAGCCCTTGGTGCTGCCCAAGGAAGCAAGGCTCACCGACCCACCTAAAGCTCCCAAAACGGTATTCTATCCCAGAAATTATGTTGGTTTATGAGGGTCAGAAGGAGTATGTGCATGTGTATATATTGATTGAACTACTTAAGAAAGTAGGAACTACGAAGGGAGGAAGGAGGTGTAAACTCTGACTCCCGCGCCCTATAGGGCTAAGCGAGATTGCCAACCACACAGGGGTAACAGTACATACTGTTCCATGTTTCCAACATTCTGGGTTCGCAGGCCGCTAGTATCGTGGAGGGTATAAAAAAAGGAAATGGAAGTACTTCTGCGAATCTTGCTGCCTGAGTCCTGTAAGGTCCTAGAGAACTCGGTGGGTGGCTTGTAGAAGGTTTCACTACTAGGCTTTGAGGGCCTGACATAGCGTTTCTGGCCGAACCGCATTGATGCTCACTATTCATGCCTTGCCGTGTATGAGGTTTAATGCGCCGATATGGTATTCCACTCAGATTCACATTGCCGCTCTAATGCCTGTCCGTCACATTGCCAGTCAATGTGCATCGATTACATTCTGAACAGTTCTTTGCTTCTTCCCTCTTAACTGACGTTGAACGTTTAGAAGTATTGAATAAACGTGGAATATTAGCCACAGAGGTAAGCCGAAGGACTTCTACTTTCACTTACTATCATTCTCATTCTGTTTTGAGGTGATTTTTCTTTGATATAGGCTGTACGACGCATGTTCACACCTTGCTTGTCACGCGGTCGCAGGGGTGCTGTTTTGTCGTGGCATTCCACGTATCTTTCGAGGTTGGTAGATTCCATATGAGCTTCAAATGCCGCGTAGGCGCCCTTTATGTCTGGCTTCGCTATGTCACACCTGCGGTCGAGGAAGAGAGATGTGGTCTCGCCTGTTGGTCGTTGAACTGGCATCGACCGAATATACGCGGTCGAGGAACGAACTAGACGGCCGCCTACGCTGTGAGCGAGACTGCCTGCAAAGGAGGCGTGATCGCGTTTTCGACTTCTTCCTTCGTCAATTCCTGGTAGTTAGTGTTGTATTCAATGTGCTCCTGCCTGCAAACGGTGTGCGTGGCCTTGGAGTTGTCGCCTAGCATCACGTTCCTCCTTAGACACTCGACGGCCTCGGCGGCAAGCGTGGTGAGGTGTCTGTCGGTTGCATTTCCTGCTCCGCTTCTGGTTCCGTTTCCCAGCCGTACACTCTGTCCGCGACCAATGCTTCTGCGATCACCTTGACTTGCTTCTGAGCGTCCGTCACGTTGAGCTTTCTCTACAGACAGTCTTTCTATTGCAGTGCTGCATGTGCCTTGTTCTCCAAAGCGGTGTGTTGGTTTGTCGTAATGCTCAAGCTTCGCTTTACCACCTATTGCGTACGGTTTTTTGGTGTATCACTGTAGTCACTGTCAGCTGTATGCAGTCTTGAGCAGTCATCTGTAACAAAAGTACTGAGGATTGCAGATATCTTTCGTGATTTGACGCTCCCTACTTTTCAGTTTTGATTAACCTCATTTGTAAGCGCACTTTATACATGGCTGATAATATCTTGAACTATATTGAGAGTTCAGCTTGAAATTCGCACTTGAGAATGTCCTGGGACGAGCAGCGACAAGCACGTGGACCAGGACTACCACTTTCTCTCTCCCTGATTTTATCGCAGAATATTGCTGAATAGTAGAAGTTCGTATGCCAGTGTTCTTAAACTTGCCGTGGAGTTTCTTATCTGTCAGGCTTATATGTTAGCAGATGATTATTTATGATGAAGACTGTGTCTGGATTTGGTGATCCTTTGCATGTTCGAAGTTGAGAGTCGTTGGTAAGTACAGTACAAGACGAAGGTCGTACGCCTGTATTGATTGGAAATCTGCCACATTCTCTTGCACAGAGACGCAACCACCTGCACAGAGACGCAACCATCTGCGCAGACAAGCCACAGATGGTTCCCACCTGCACAGATGTGCAACATTCCATATTCATCTAAACGGCCCCGCAGTCATCCGTACAACTTTGTGCAGACCCTTACTCTTCTTCCTTAGATTCGAAGGCATATTCGAGGCTTGAGTACAGGCTCTCCATGGTTCGGAAAGTGACTGCGTTGACCTGTGCCTGGCTTGCGAGAAGGTCGTACTGGTCCGACAGGACCTTGAAGAGGTGTGGGATACTTTCGGGGTCGTCATCTTCCATTTCCACGGCTTTGCGTTTTTTTGACGGGGCTGTACGAATTAGTAAAGCCTTTCAACTATTGGTATCGATTCTTACTGCTTAGTCCAATTCCTGTGCTGTCCTTGGCTTTGACTTTCCCAGTTGGCATTGGGAAAGTGGCTTTGAAGCCTCATGTAAGCCTTTTCATCAATATCCTTGAAATCAGCCCCCTCTTCCGCAGGGTCTGCCATCTCTCCATCCATTTCTGCACAGGACTCATCTTCAAATCTAGCGTGGTGATCTTATAAGCGGGACTGGCTCCACCTTTTCGATGTTGTGATGCCGGTATTCCCATTGGCGCCCTCGGCAGGACTCCTGCCAGTTCCATCACCGTCTTCGTTCCCGTTGGCGTTTCCATGGTCCTCATAATCACTCTAGTCGCTTTCTTCAGCACCGCCACCACCTTTGGAGAATGTGCGGTCTTTGCGAGGTTTTTTAATAGAATCCAGTCTCCCGCGTGAACAAGACAATTGTCGAGACTGACAAGGAAAAAGATTAGAGTAGTCCTATGGCGAAGGTGACATACCATTTAAAGCGTCCCAATAGGCCAAGAAGTCACTGCTGCTTTACGAATCGGCCAAAATGTGAACACACTTTGCAACAACTCTATTCAGGTATGTAAAGCATATTCCAACAGTCATTCTGTACCAAGGCGGCCGCGAGTCTTTGATCTTTCTTGTCTCAGGCAGATTCTCCAGCGAGAATGAGGTTTTCTAAATCGTTCATGGTAGCCATAAAATAATCTTTGACCTTAAAAGACACCCAATAAGTCAAACCTTCCGCATTAGGGTACAATACCAGGGCGGCTCCCAAAACCACGGTCAGCGATGGAGTTCGTCTTCAAAATCTCTGTTGAAAAGCGTATCTTTCTGATTTTCTTGAACTACAAAAGTTATGGACGATACTAAACTTTATTTATAATAGTATATGATATGTATGCAGTCTCAGATGGTAATGATTAAGCAGCAAGCGAAGAATGGTAAGCAGCAATTGAAGATATTATATGTAATTGAATGGCAAGTAAGTATAAAGTGAATCGTGGTGATTATGTTCCACAACTGTTCCCATTTCTAAAGTGAGCCCCAATTCATCAATATATGAATTAGCCTTATCGGAGACAAACTTTGGAAGAGAAGGAGAAGAGACCTCTTCCGGCAATAGTTCAAGAGGTATGAGGGCCATAACATTGTCCGAGAGGACTCGGAATGGGTCGTCTTTTTGACTTCTCAGTCTACAATGCGTTGTGCAGCATCCGGTCTTTGCTGTCTGCACCTTGGCGCTTGGTCCTTTCGGGATTTTTGCTCCTTTCTGTGAAGAGTCTGAATTGGGCGTCGCGAGCCGCCAGAACGAGCTAGCGCAATCCTTCGTCTTGCCTTACTTGCTGTGGATTGCACATGTCGTTGATGAACAAAATCGCGCAGGATCTCATATGGATAGTCAGTCATGTCTTCGATCCGGAGATAGTGATTAGAAGTGGAAAGCATTTGGTAACGAAGCATTTACCGAAACCCTCTGCCTATAGCGGACTAAGAGTTTTTAGATCTTCGTAGGGCAAAAGGTGGGTGGTATGATTAGCTGTCTACAGCAAGGCATCCGATGCGGTATCTCCAGCGTGAGCAGTAATGCGTCCAGCTCGTAGCTTGAGGAATCTGCTGCAGTCCCACTTCTGTTTGACATCCTGTTTGCTAAGTAGTGGTTGATCCCCAGTGTCGGCCTGTCTACCCAGAAGCTTTCCCTCCTCCCCTCTGGGGCCTGCTTCGACATTCGCCTCGGCGACCATGCGAAGGAGCGTTCTCGATTGAGTCCGTCCACCGCGAGAGAACTGAGATGTCTAAGACATCAGATAGGCCGTTCACGGAACTTGAGCCTTGGGGAACCTTGGTCTTGTATCAAGATATGTCTCAAAAGTCGTTACTAAAATTCTCTGTTGCAATTGTGTTGAGTCGTGTCAGAACAAATTTGACGACATTTGGTGAAAGCTCATCTTTTGAGTATGAAATGAGATATCGCTTGTTCGATCGATCTTCCGTGAAGACAGCAACGAGGCCCGAGAACTGGCCCCATTCGACCCCGGCAATGTTCGAAAGTGCCATCTAATGATCCCAAGATCAATCGTCCCGATACTCGCTAAAGCTTTCCATAATGTCTTACACGTAAGGTGTTATCTGCCTCACAACCCAAACTAGAAAGACCGCCGGGATTTAGAGCCCGAAATATCCTTGTCAGGCCTACATTGCGTTATGTTTCCGAAATAATGCCTATGAGCCTCCATGTCATATTTTGTGTGGCCTTTATTGGCTCCCGAATTCCCTGCTTTATTGTAATACCCCGTTACAACCATGATATCTGTGGTAGTTGGATACTGGGGATTAGTATGAACCCAAAATTCGGGCGAGACATGAAAGTAACCCGCGCTGTGCCAGGGCACACGTGGCACGGGATCATCGACGGCCGTTATACGGTGTGATAAGTTTGACTGCTTGGTCAGGAAGTCAACCGTACGGATATTGCCAATGCGAGGGGAGCCGTAGGTATAAAGTTCGGTTATGTCGGCAAATTTAGGAGATATCTTACGGATATCGCCAGCGGCGAGTGTGGCGAGGGCGCCACCAAGGGAGTGACCAGTGACAACGAAACGGTAGTTCGGGTATAAATCCATGACAGTTTTGACAGCACCTAAGACCGGTGGCCGTGCCTCGACCCAGGCTTGCCAGAAACCCTTGTGAACGTGACACTTATGGCAGATATCCGTATGAACTCTTGAAGCCTTGAGATTTTCTTGCCAATTTGCGCCGGAAACGGAGCCACGAAAGGTCAGAACGACGATTTTTCTTGTGTAGTCTATAGCAATGAATCCAGTAGTGTCAGCAATGGGAGAGTTTTCGAATTCGTTGTGTGAGGTGACATTGGCAGCTTCGACATCAGGGCAATTTTTTGTAGCACAAGTAATCTTAGTTCCAGAAGAGTTGTTATTTTCCTCGCAGTAGGCTGCAGCTGCGTATTGCGAGAAGAGAGAAAATTCTCCCAATGTGGACTCTGAAACGCCGTTATGTGTATCATGCGGACTTGGGTCATCGCATCCGAAGATGAAGCAGCGGGTCCGAATGGTTGGCGATGAGTAGGCCACAGAAAGGAACGTTGCAAAGAGCACCGTGAGCTGGAAGACGGACAGACTGAAGAACAGCATGGCGATCGAGAGGCAGGCTAAAAGTGCAACAAACAGTAAAGTTTGAACAGAGTTTAGCTAAACTTCGCCGGTAAGTGGTCACAGTTCAGTTAAACGCTGGCATCATTTAATTCAGAGAAGAACACCGAAATATAAAAAGAGGGCTGCACAGAACCAAACTATATACGCAAAAATATAGAAGGATTTACCACCCAGGCGGTTAGCTAAGAGAATATCTTGACCAATGAGGTGCTAGAACAATACCACACGCCTGTATAGAAATTTTGAGTACATTGTGTGGCGTGGTTCCAGAGCAGTAGCAATTCCTGACATGGAAAGCTGGTAATATCTCAGTCCACAAGCAGGGAGCAAGGGTAATGTTTTTGGCCAGGAGCCGCCTGTTACACAGCATAGTGAAAATATAGTGAATAGTAGTATATTGAGATAAGAACTTGAGATCAAAATCCGTTACCGATGCCATGGAACCGTGTGACTAGCAAATCTTGAGATAGGATAGCTTCCAGGTCTCCGGCCTCACAAATAGTTTTCGTTTCACCTAAGCCAAAACAAGCGTCTGTTCGCCCAGTCACAGCTGAGACTCCAATGGCGTCTTCGCATAGATTCTCGATATATATTTCATTGTGCGCGCGTTGTACTCTCTAGCCAAATATGGTGCCTTGGAGGTACGGAGTGCGTCATAGTTTCTCCAGATGGCGAATGTACATTGAGAATGAAGAAGTTTCAGGCCTGTCTTGGTAGAATCAGGATGCACAGCCAATGATGAGCCTGAAGCAGGATCAATTATACGCATTGGGAAAAGTTGCAAATCACAAAATAAGACGAACGGCATCGCTTCCCCCCACCAATCACAATGCCTCCTCCAACCTCAACCTCGACTTCCCTCCCATCTCAACGCGCCTTCATCGCATCCATCCTCTCCCAGCTCCCCTCTGTTCCCCACTCACCCAAAGACACCACCTCACCCTCTACAACCACCAACCCTCTAACCTCCCCCTCCGCCCCCTCATCCCTAAAACCCCTCCTCCTAACCCTCCACTGCCTGTTCCCCACCGACCTCCTCCCCGCTCTCGACTTACTAGACCGCGGCCTCATCACCCGTTTCGTCCTTGACCACGAGCCCGCCGAAGCGAGCAAGAGGAACGTGGTATACTACGTGCGCTCCTCGCAGCGCCCGCGGGGCTACAAACGCGGAAATAATGAGGGCTTGGAGGGGAGCACGAGCTATGAAGTCCGTCTGAAAGCCTGGAATTGCACATGTGCGGCTTTTGCGTTTGCGGCTTTCAACTCCAGTGCTCCGCGTCTTGCGCAGGATGAAGAGGCGGAGAAGGGAGGTGATGAGATGAGGTTTGGGGGATTGCTGCGAGGGGAGGAGGTGCCGGTTTGCAAGCACTTGCTTGCTTGTGTGCTTGCGGAGAGGATGGGTGGGTATGTGGAGGAGAAGGTGGTTGGGAGGGAGGAGATGGCGGGGTGGGCGGCTGGGTGGGGTGGATGATGGGGTGGGAGATAGGCCCTTGGGGAACCAGAATACCTACGCCCATACTCCGTCGAGGTAAGGAAGACGTCACCATGTGGAAGTAATACAGGTGGCCGAGGGAGCGAGAGAGCGAGAGTAGGAGGCAGGCTTGGGGCTTCGAGCCTAAGAAAGGTGGTCTGGATTCGTGATTAGCTGCCAACTCTGTACCCATGAGAAAATCAAGTGATGATCAGATGAGTTTAAGAGTTGGAAAGGACTGGCTAATTCGAAGGATGCGTTTCAATGAGATATAACCTTGCGTGTCTTGGTCACGCTTCAAGAAAGACAGCTTCAACTCGTCCGGCATAGTCACCTGCAGATGTTGCTTGGGGGACTACCCTCGTAGCTCTCGACGGAAATTAATAGATTATAGTGGATGGCAACTACTTCAGGCGGTATCTCAGTAATATTACTTGTCAGTCGAAATACTATCACATCATTGCAACATCGCATTCTCAAATCATTTACTTTTTGCTCATCTATCAGCTAGTAGCTACACATAGTTACCACAAGCTGTCCAGCATAGCACTCAAATTTCCATAGACCTAGATGTACAGCTTTCGGGCACTGTACAAGCCACAAAACAAATATCGACGCCTGCGTAGCCATACCAACCACTAAGTGCCAGTATCAAACCACGGACACCATAACCTACATCCTTACTTGTCAGGAGAACGCGGAGTCGCCTCACGCGGAAGGGTACCGAACGCGTTTTCAACCGCAAGTCTCTCGCTTGCAAGGGAGTTCTCCTGAGCAATTTCACGACGATCGCGCGCCGTGTTCTTTGCATACGGCCCAGTGAGAGTACGAGGGGCAGTGAGGGAGTGGTTGGACGTATCCAAGGTGCCCATGCCACCGTAGCTGTAGTTGGGGGTGACGGGAGAGGTGTTGGCGTTGTCGGAAGAGTGCCTACGGGTGTCGGAGGAATGCTTGGGGGTGACGGGCCCAGCTTTGGCGGAGTCGAGATAATTGGCGTTGTCGTAGGATTGCCTAGTCTTGTGGGAGAAGGCTTTGGGGCTCTCGCTGTATTCAGCGTTGTCGAAAGAGGTGGCGTTGTAGTTGGGGTGATCGTCGTGGTTGTACTCGTGGCCGAAAGTGCCGGTAGAGACGGAGGTGGCAATGGTCATGGCCCCTGGAGTGCCGGTGGTGGTGGGGAGGTAGTTCTCCTGTGGTGATGATTAGTTATCTGGGTAAATGTATGGAGAACTGAGAGCTGCAATGGGTGATTATATGGTGATTTGTGTCTGGACAAAGTGTGCATGGAGAATGTGAGACCTCAACGCAGAAGATGGACATACCTTGAATGCCTCACGCGATTCCTCACTCTCCCCACGCGTACTCGGCCCAGCTTCGGCTTCGCCATCAACAATCTTCACTCCAGCCATGCCCACTTCACACTCTACAATCCCAATATCCCCATCCTGATCCTCATCATCCTGCTTTAGATTAGCCGCCACACATTCATCATTGAGGAGCTCAAGCAACTGACCTCATCGGCCAGAGTCGCCGCTATATTCTCCGGAGAATACTTCTCCAAATTCATAGGGGGCAGCGGGTTCCCACGCGCCTCATAGCGTGCAATGGTGATTTCATTGCCTTTCTTAAAGTAGTCATTGTCCATCAACTCAAGACACATGACGCGACGCTCAATGGCTAGCTCGCTGAGGATCAACTAGAGGCCAATCCCAACGCGTCAGCGGTCCTCACAACTCTATGATACCTCAGGCAACCTCATGCCCCAAGAGACATGAAGCTCAGTGAGTCATGGCCATAGACTACGTGCCAGGATCACCAGAGCTCGGCTCTCCACCTTTCACATGCTTCGAGGAAAGGACATTTGACTTACATAAGACAACTCCGGGAACTTTCTCCTCAGCCCACGAATCGCAGTAGCAGTGTCAATTCCCATAAGTGATTCGCATTGGCAGATAAATCGGTCCATATCCTGAACCCAGCATGCCGGGAGCCCGGAAGCTGATGGCAGAGTTTTGGTCATACCGGCGGGGCGTGGAATGAGCCGCGGAGCTGCGGGCTGATTGGCGAAAGTTACAACTTGGTTGGTGGAAGCTACAGCTTGGTTGATCGTGGCGGCAGCTTGGTTGCTCGTAGCTGCGGCTTGGTTGGTGGAAGTTACAGCTTGGTTGATCGTAGCTGCGGCTTGGTTGTTCGTAGCTGCGGCTTGGCTGGTGGAAGCTACAGCTTGGTTGATCGTGGCGGCAGCTTGGTTGCTCGTAGCTGCGGCTTGGTTGGTGGAAGTTACAGCTTGGTTGTTCGTAGCTGCGGCTTGGCTGGTGGAAGCTACAGCTTGGTTGATCGTGGCGGCAGCTTGGTTGCTCGTAGCTGCGGCTTGGTTGGTGGAAGTTACAGCTTGGTTGTTCGTAGCTGCGGCTTGGCTGGTGGAAGCTACAGCTTGGTTGTTCGTAGCTGCGGCTTGGTTGTTCGTAGCTGCGGCTTGGCTGGTCGAAGCTATAGCTTGGTTGATCGTATCTGCAGCTTGGTTGGTCGTAGCTGCGGCTTGATTGCTAGAAGATACGGCTTGGTAGCTGGTGGCTAAAGGTTCGTTGGTAGAAGCTGCTCCTTTCTTGGCTGCTTTCTTTGCAGCAGCTGCAGCTTTCTTACTGGCGGATGCGTCAGCTTTAGCAGCTTTCTTGTTGGCGGATGCGTCAGCTTCAGCAGCTTTCTTGTTGGTTGATGCTTCAGCTTTCGCAGCTTTCTTGTCTGCCGCTGTAGCTTTCTTACTGGCGGATGCTGCAGCTTTAGCAGCTTTCTTGTCTTCCAAAGCAACTCTTCGGGCGACTGCCACAGATGGCTCGGCGGCCGCTGCAGCTCTCCTCAAACCGGCTTTGGATTTGTTCTGTAACCTGTTGATATCTGGTGAGCTTGTCCTACAAAATGTTTTGATAGCCAAGTGAAGAAATTAGAGTGATCGGAATGTAGAGGTTGTAAGGAAGATGATGGAGGTAGATGATGTAGGATGACATGAGGTGTTGAGGTGAGGACACAAATGATTGTTTTGACTGTTAAGAAGGGATGGCAGCACAGGTGTTGTCCTAAAGGCGTTAGACTTACATTGTCGCTTAGTAGTGTGAGTCGCTTAATTGGTGATGGTGGAAGAAAAGGGAGGTAGGTGGTGATGGATGAAAGAATATCCGAGAGTGGTGAGGTTTTTGTGGGTTGGGCTAGGATTTATGAACGAGCCTAGTGAGTGTTGAGTCGCGTCTGAGGTCAAAGAGTGAACGGAAGGCGCGACTGCGGAGTCTCTCTCGAGCCAGCTCTTCGAACCAGACGTGTACAGGACGTAGTCTCACACCTACTGAGGTGCTTAGTTATAGTGAAGCTCCAAAGGAGGCAATAGTATCTACTATCAGCTTGTCAATGAATTCACATTAGAGTTGAATCTTGCTTTTACAACAGAAATTACCCGTGGGAGAGCTGCTGCTACGCGGACCGATTTTTAAGGTTGAGAGATACATAGGGATAGTAAAGACGATACTCAAGCTGACAATATGAAGGGTCTATCAAAAAGGCACAAGTATTTTACAAGATCCGCTCGAAGTATTATAATCTTCGAGCGTGGCTCACCTGCAAAGTACACAGCTTTTGCCATTCTTTTCGTCGATTCATCCAACAAAGCATGCCCTTGATGCTTGTAACCTTTACCTGCTCCGCCACAAATCGAGGAACGCGGAGGTGAAGCCTAGCTTCTCAGCCCAATCCTACTTAGTAGACTCCCGGTCGTACTTTGACTTGATGACTTGTCATGCTCAAACACGCCCAGTAAACTCTTCCATACCTGACCTGGTTCTTGACTGGCATCAATTGGCTTCCAGATCCCCGTCTTTTGGTAATATGCTACCACCGGAGTGGTCTGCTCATGGTAGGTAGCCAATCGCTTCTTAAGCGTCTCAGCGTTGTCGTCCGATCTCTGAATCAAAGGTTCACCAGTAATATCGTCCGTCATTGATGCCCTAGGTGGGTTGAAGATCTTGTGGTAAGATCGTCCTGAAGCTGGGTGGATGAGGCGGCCTGTAATGCGAGAGACAAGAAGACCATCGTCAATCTGTAGCTCAACCGTGTGCTGTAATTTCTGCTGCTTGCTCTTAAGCATCTCGTCTAGCTTCTCGGCTTGTACAACCGTCCGTGGGAAACCGTCGAGAATGAAGCTAAAGACCTAATATTCAGCTCTTAATCATGTAATCCTGACGGCTTTCATACCCCTGCTTGCATTCAGGATTGTTCTCGAGCTCCGCTTTGATCATGCCAATCATTATAGAGTCGCTGACAAGGCCACCTTGATCCATGATCTTCTTCGCTTCCCTTCCGAGAGCTGTTTTCTTGGCAACCTGTGATCGAAGCATGTCCCCAGTAGCCTGAGAGGTGCACGTCAGTTTTTACTGGTCTAACGGAATTTATGGGTACGCCGTCATCGAGTTTACAAGATGACAAGCACAGAATTTGTCCTTGATTTTCGGTGCTTGGGTGCCTTTGCCTGCAAAAAATATCAGTCGTGTATCATAACAACTCTAGAGCGATTTGCACGCGTACCTGCCCCAGGAGGTCCCATCAAAATCATCCGTACCGACTGGGTGCTTGTCCGGGCGGGAGCTCCATCGGCTTGTTCCAACTTTGCTTCCAGTTGCTGCACCCGCGACTCGAGCTTGTGGACCAGCTCCCGCAGGGCATCTACTGTCTCGTCTATAATGGGAGCCATCGGCGAGGACTGGTTACAAGATTATGCCTGACCAAGGCGGAAGGAGGAGTCTGAGAGCTCAAACCCACCGTTAGGAGCTGGAAAGGCAAAGGTGTGAGGAGGGAACTGGCGGGCGAGGTTGTAAGCGAGCCGGAAAGCCCTTTTGCCCGCAGACTACCGAGGCTCCGACATTACGGAGGACGATCCGCGCCTACTTCGAAAGACAAGACTGCAGGAGTATATTGTTGAAAGTCTTCATTGGCTATGGGCTACCGATGTTCAATCAAAGCAGCCATTCCTGAGAGGACGACACATGACCCAGACATTGTTCCAGGAGAAGCATTCAGCGTCAACAGACTAGCTTACAATGCAATACGCTACGAATATGGTCGGTTGCACATTATTGTATCTCCAAGAGTTACTTTCACTAACTGATACCTAAGCTCTCTATGATAGCCATGTCAAAGGCATATTGCCACAATGAGAAATCAGACTTGCCATACCGTGACGGTGTATGTTCCCCTGATTCGCTTTGCTCGAATCAAAACCGGCTGAGCCTACTGTTTCTCCGACGATCTCCTCCCTAAGACTTTCTTCGTTGCCAGACACGAGCCGACTTGCTTCAATATCTGTTATCACCCGGTCACGGCTTTGCTTGCAGTATTCATGAATGCTGTCCCCGCCAAGACTTCCGCCAGTCATCCAGATTATGGTGCCTTCCGACCCCACGCCAATAACAAAAGCACGAGCAAAGGTGATTCGATCGTTTGGAAGCTCGATAGGATGCTCTTTCTTCGTTAGCTCTTCCTCAGCGGCAAGCATTAGATCGGTAAGGTTGACACGGATTAGAGTCGTCTTTGTCTCTTTGGCTGCCACTTCCTTTACTGGGCGGTACACATTCTTAAGGGATGCCAAAAGAGTATGCTCCGTCATTCTCGTCCGGGACAAACTGTATCTGCTCACATTGTGAAACTCTGCTCGTTAAAGTTTCCTTCGATATTCACATGCTCCAAGTGCCATTCGGGCTATGGTTTTCTTCTCAATCCGCTCAGCCCAATCAAAAACCAGCAATACCTACTCTTTCTATAGCATTTTGCTAGCTGGTGCGTCTTTCCGCGAAATTCGAGCTACTTTTTTGGTCCTTCGTGTATCTTCTTTAAGCTCTTAGCTTAAACCGAAACCGGCCGGACGCGCCTTTTCTCTGACGACTTGATTACTACATTCCCTTTCTGGATTTCCTTGCTGATAATGCCATGCTCTGGCCATGTATCCCGCCTTCAAGCTCTAGCTATGCTCACTTTTCTTAACTTAAACGTAAGTGGGCTTGAGTTGGGGCATACCGCTCTTGATTCACGGTTGTTGTCTGTCTCGCATGTTTTCTTTGCTAGAGTTCCATTATCCCGGCTTGCCGATCGGTAGATCCTGTAGAAGTATACTACCACCATGACCGCATAGACTCGTTTCGGAATGTATCTCTTTAGCTGCTTTATAGCCTCCCGATCTTTGTCTTCAACATTTGAACTAGTAAGGCTTGCTTGTATCATTCTGATCAGGAATCGTTGCTGCCGCAGTACTCCGACCATATAGGCATCGTCGCTGTGACATTTCGACATGTAGCTACTTGTTCATCTCCTCTAGAACAGGACGGAAAGAGTCGAGAGTCAATGAGACCATATACGCAGTACGTGAACATATGCTAACTCTTCACTAGGCTGCGAAGGCCGGCAGCTTTGGATGTCGAAGGTTTGGGCACGTGTTCCATGCAGCTTCTGCGTTGGCAAGGTCCTAAAAGATTCGTAGCGGGTGATCCTGTAAGAAAAGGTATGCAGTTGAATTATCCGCCGTTATCAAAGATCCGGCGGTAGTGAGGAGATTTCGAAGCCTCTGCGTTTCGAAGACATCTCAAAAATCGCCGACGACTGAAACTCTTGCGAAGAGAGCTATGACTTGGGAGAGCCATGAAGATGCGCTGCCTTTGGCTTTTGCTTACCGCGGTACGGTTCAAAAATCCGAAGCTTTCGACGTCAGACGTCAGTGTTTCGATTCTACGAAGCAGCTGTATCCGACTTTATGTTCGTATCTTCGCCATAGCTGAGGATTCTGTCTCAAAATAACCCCGCAGATGAGCTATCTTCCGTTCTTGGGCTGAGCTAAAATCTAGGCAATAATAGCTTTCGTGGTAGGTGCTTACACCATGGCTTCGACGTCCAGAAAGAGCTGCCTGTCTCTGTGGAGCTTCTACCATGAACAGCAGACGTTCGGAAAAGTAGGTAGCGGTAAACTTCGTTTCGTATATCGGGATGAAGAGTGTATCTCTTGAATATTTTGTCAAAAGCTGAAAATTGTGTGGAAGAGCCATCAGGTGAGCTATCTTCTATTTCTTTAATTGCATTGGAACATAAGCAATAGAAACTACTGTGAGCATGGCTTTTAACGTGATTCAAAGCTTCGATGTCGATTTGTCAAGCTCATGAAGTCCCTGACGTGAATAGCAGACGTTCGGAGAAGTAGATAGCAGTAGATTTCGTTTCTCATCTCAGAATGAAGAGTGTGCCGTTTTAAAGCTGGAAATATTTTGTCAGAAGCTAAAATTCTCGTCAGAGCCATGTAGGTAAGCTTTTTCCTGTTCTTTAACTGCTTTGAAACACATGCAATAGAAGCCATCGTGGACATGTTCTTACACGGTTCAAGGTTCCAAGCTTCTATCAAGTCCACGAAGTCTCTGTCATGAATAGCAGACGTCCGGCTAGGTAGGTAGCGATAGTCTTTATTTCGTATCTCGGGAGTGAGTTTATCTTTTAAAGGCTTTGTCGGAAGCCGGAACCTTCTAGTAAGAGAAACGCAGATGGCCATTCGCTGTTTTGGAGCTAGATCAAGATTGATGCAATAGAAGTCATAGCGGTATATTTCTAATACTGTTGGAAGATTCGAAGCTTTTGACACCGAAGACTAGTGCTTCAGTTAATGAACCTTCAGTCGGTAAAGCTTCAGGCTGTAAAGCTTCAGCAGGTAGCCATCTTCTCAACTTAACGTTCTTTTGGACTCCGGCTTTTACAAAATCTATGTCTGTAGACGTCTCTGAAGGATATCTCAAGCGTCTTGTCCATAGCTGAGACTTCTGTCGAGAGAGATGTGCAAAAGGGCTATAAGCTGTTTTGAGCCGGAACAAAAACAATGCTTCAGAAGCCACCGTGGTACGTTTCTAATATGGTTCGAAGACCTGGAGCTTCCGACACCGAAGATCAATCTTTGAGTCCGCAAGAATGCTATCTCGGCAAAATATCTTGAATATATCTCCTAACTGGAAGTTCCTTATGAAAAGATACATATAGATGGGCCATTTGCTGCTCCGAGCTGAAGACCTGAATCGATACGATAAAGTCACTGTGGTAAGTGCTTCATGCGATGCGCAACACCCGAGCTTCGACGTTAAAAGGTTTGTTCTCGGCGGAGTTGAGTGTTCTTGACCCATGGAGACTCCCCGTTGGAAAAACACATTCAAAGGTTTCACTCACAGCTTAGTGTCTTTTAAAAAGAAGCGGCTGTGTACTGTTTTTGAGAAGGATAATTGAATGAGCACACATTTGTGAGTAGTGAATGCCAAACATTTATTCACCCCTAACGGTGTCGTTGCTGATATCCCCTTCGATGTACTGAAGCTGTCCAAGGCGATGAAATACCGCGGTGGTGGTAAGCCGCCTAAGCTGAGCTGCTCTCTATCTCCCCCTGGCATGAAATGCAAAAGGCCGCCAGATCATTTGATCGTAGAATGCTTAGTAGCGATGTTCTACTTTCATTTGCTGCATTGGGTCAAGAAGGATACCCTTATTTTCCTAGGGCCAGGCTCGCTTGCCATGATCTAATGTTTATGGCTCGCACTTGCGTTGACAACCCAGTTTTCCTCGATCTGACGCTTGGGGTCTTCTACCGTATCGGTGGGTGTCGCGCTGAGCCCGTTCTCTTTGCTATGGTATTATTTTCTGTACGCAAAGCTGAACCGTTCGATGTTCGGGAGATCCTGGAAAGGCTTGAGTGCCTTGCCTTTCACGAAAAGCTCTGCTGTTTGCTCCTGGGAAGCTCCGAGCACGTCGCTGAGCTCGAGCAAGTCAGATCCGGTCAAGTTATCCATCCCTATGAAATCCCAAAGTTGGCACCATCTCTCACAGCTACTGGCGATGATCTGACATTCATCTTGTGACGCTTCTGAGCTTCCAAAAGCGTGCAACAATACCTTAGCGATGTCACGCCTGTGATATCCCTCATCGATGATTATGATAAATGCCATGGACTCTTCCGTAAGAGGCAGTCGCTATCCCTACTCTGGCTTTATCAAATCCCAAAGCTGGCACCATCTCTCACAGGTACTGGCGGTGATCTGGCATTCATCTCGTGAAGCTTCCGAGTTTCCGAGCTTCCAAAAGCGTGCAGCACTACCTTGGCAATATTACGCTTCTGCTATCCTCCATCGAAATTCCAGGATAGAGTCTTCCGGATCTCCGGATCTCACTTTTGTCTTCTGGGTAGAGCTAGAGTCTCCAGACCTATGCCAGCTTGTATTTCTTTGCCGGAACGGGGGTTCTGGTGTTGGACAAATGCCTTGCTGATGCGTGTACAGCTGATCATAACCTAAATCTCCTCCAGATCCGTGGGCGAGCACGCGGGCCTTGGCTTCTTCCAATCCTCTCTCCATGTCGAGGTATTCGTCTTCCAAACCTCAGAGTACGAACACAGGCCGCAGACCAAGTGCCAGCTTCTGCTCCCGAGCTTCCGTCAAGGCATCCGTCAAACGTAGAAGCAGCATCGTCCTTCCTTCCTTGTGCTGATAGTCGCTCCCACTCTTGGGGTGTAGGCCATTCCTCTTCAACCCAAAAGAAGCTCTTGTCGCCAGCTCACCTAGACCAACGCCATGGACAGCATCATCAGGTATCTCACTCTCTGCATAGCCAACCTGTCACATCTCAATACATAGACAAGCTCCTGGTAACTGCCATCGTTCCTGGTAAACGACAGCCCAACATCACGTGTTCGCTTAAGTAGGGTTTTGCGAATACGAAAGTGAGGTGTGTTCGAAACCGGTGGCCGCACTTTGTTATGTTTTGTTTTTTGGTCGTGAATTTTGGTTTTTGGCGTGTGTTGGCCCAATTTAAGGTTTTTTTCGGAATTTTTTGATTGGTCAAAAATTACAAGGGGGGAAAATGAGGTTTTGATTTTCTCTAGTTATCGAAGGGGGAAATGGAATTATGAGGGGATAACGGGAACGGTGAGTCAAGCGTATGTGAGCATCAGCTCCAAGAAGGTAAAGAGTCACACGGAAGATTTTGAGCGTGGTACTTGGGATATACTGAGTATGAGTTGTAGGTCCCTAGACTCCAAGACACACATAGGTAGACAATGGATATATATCGTAAAACCCTCTCAAAAATCCTAAGCCAGGCACATCTATCAACAACCGCAATACACACACGAAGAAAATCCCGCTCGTTCTATATAGCAAAAGACCGGTATCTATATAACAGATCAACTATGTAGGTAGGTAGGTAGTCCTGAAAAGGAAAAGTATTTAGGAAAGGTGGAGGTTGTGTGTGCTTGCATGTCCTGAAGAGGGAACAAATATGTAGAAGAGATGGAAAAATTGGGGCGGGAAAGTTACGGTTCTTATAGACGAGCCGGGGGGGTTTTTTCGATGGAAGAAGTGGTGAATGCGGCTGTCATCAGCGGGGGGTTCCAGTTGATACGAAGAGGGAAGAAGTAATGAATGAGGTTTTCACCACGGCAGGCGTAGATAAGACATGCACGTATGTAGTGAATTCCGAATCGGCGAGGTGGAATGTATGGTGAAGAAATGGAGGTCAAGTGAGGTGAGGTTTCTCACACGATTTCTGATCTGGCGCGCTCATCACAGACTTACAGGATAATCGAAAGTCTCAATCCTCTCGGGATACGTTAGTTTCCCTTGCGTCCTGACCTCATCCATGACCTCCATAATCACCACACTCTCCTCCCACCCCATCACCTCGCTCTCCAGCTTCCCATCTCTCAGAGCCCTCGCACAAGCATCCGCCTCCCAGAACATACCGTGTCCTGGGATCTTCTCGTCGTGTTCTTCCACCTTCCCATCTTGGAAAATGACACGCCAGTGCGTGGGTCTGTAAGCAGGCCCATCGACTTGAAGCTCGCCCTTGGTGCCTTGGATGCGGATAGCTGGTCCAGCTGTGCCTTTGCCGTCGGGGTCAGTCGCGACGCGCAGGTTTGTCAGAGCGATACCCATAGCCGGTTTTGGGTTGTGAGGAGCGCTGGGGAATGTGAGGAGGATGGAGGTTGATTCATCGGCGCCTGTTTGATCGTAATGGATCATTTGGGAGGCGACGGTCGGGGGTTTACGCTGCTGCGGTGGAAGAGTGTGGTAAAGGGTCTGGAAGACCCAGGTTAGGGAGTAGATGCCGACTGTAAGAAGTGGGCGTTAGATCACACTTCTTGTGACTGGTTCCGGGGAAAAAGGGTCACTTACGGTCAAGGAGAGCGCCACCAGCAAGGTCTTTATTGACCATGCGGTGCTTCGTGCCCCATTCTTTTTCGACATCCTCGCCAAAACTAAGATCTGCAATGACTCGATGTACAGAACCCAACTTGCCGGACTCAATTATTTCCCGGACTTTCATACTTAGTGGGAAGAACCTCGTCCAAACCGCCTCCATCATAAATAGCTTCTTCTCCTTCGCCATCTCAACGAGCTTTTTCGCTTGCGTCGCATTTGTTGTAAACGCCTTCTCGCACAGCACGTTCTTGCCCGCTAATAGGCAGAGCATGGCGTTCTGGTAATGGTGAGAATGAGGGGTGGCTACGTAAATAATATCTACATCCTTGTCTTTCACAAGCTCTTCATATGATCCGTATGCCTTAGCTGACGGGGAACATTTGCATTCTTTAAGAAATTTCTTAGCGCGGTCTGCGGAAGATGAGGAGGCAGCAGCTACTACAGTGTGCTGGATGTCGGAGACGTCTCGGGTGGATGGATCGATCATGAGGTCTTTGGTGAACTCTGCACAGAAAGGAGAAAAGTAAGATTCTATCTGATCCAGGCCAGGACCAGATGGTGTGGGCAAAGAAGTAACTTACTCTCCGCGATTCCTCCGGTGGCTGCGAGGCGATCAGTAATGTTTGCATCCAATTGAGCAAGCCCCCATTAAGGGATATCTTGAGAGGCATTCTCGGTCAACTCGAGAGAAAGTATTTATGTTCTCACCTAATATACCCCAACGAACTGAGTGGGGTGAAGACATGGTGACAGCGTTAGAGATAGAGCAATAGAACACTAGAAACTATAGTAATGGTAATTGTGAGAGAGCGGTAGAGCTGGGTCTTCAATAATGAACGAAATAAATAGAAGCTTTCGCAATCAAAGTATGAAAGAAAATGGCAGGGCATGTGGGGTAGTGGTGTCCGACAAACCGCGACGATGATGGACCGAAGAACGGCAAGACGTCATGGCCTTCGGTTCTCCGGTCGATTAGCCCTAAGTGTAGAGAGCACGGGAGCTGATGGAAAATTGACACTGGTGTAAAACCAGCTTCATTGTCGGCGGTAGCTCTCTTCTAGAGCCCAAAATCCCAAAGATGCCAAAACGAGAAGTTAGGCATTCGCTTTGTGATTACTTGTGCCCCCTCTGGCTCCGGGTAATGCGTCCTATGGTACATGGAACTCCTGGCGCGCAGGCACACCCAAGCGCTAAATTTTAACACCCTTTCTATACCAAATCGCATCATCTCTTCTTCTCACTGTCCTTGCCCTTCTCTTTCCCGCTCTTCTCGTCTTCTTTGCTCTCCTTCGCGTCACCGTTCGCAACGCCATTCGTCTTCTTTCCATCCTTATCTTCCTTGCCCTCTTCCTTCTTTGCGTCTTTCTCTTCCTGTTGCTGCCGGTTCTGTATCTTGTTCTCGATGAGATCATGGAAGGCTGTTATTGCCCGTATAAGACTGCTCAAGTATATGGCCATAAGCTGATCGTTGGTCTTGATACTCATCGCTCTTGCTAATTCAGTATTATCGCTTTGTGTTTGACTCTCGGAGCCATTGATCTGAGGTGTGGCGGTAGGATTTGATAAATTGGGGAGAAGGTTGAATACATCTTGAAGATTGCCAAGGATGGCGTGGTTGACTGGAAGCTCATCGGAGAGGACTTTTTGCAAATATTGGCCAATGTCTCGTAAGCGGAGATGAAGGCCTTGTAATGATTGGAGTTGAGCGGTTATACGGGTGGAGAGAGTGCCAACTGCGACATCTCGGATATCTCGTAGGAGATGTTCGACCCCTATCTCTTCGGCTTCTTCGGCTTCGATGATTGAGGGGGTGTGTACGAACGTCTTGGTTGTGGTTGTGCCGTCCTAGAGCGTGTATTAGCCTGGCGTTTATGGAATAGGATGGGTCTAATTACATCTTTGATCTCTTCAACCGCGAAATATGCGTCCGTAGGTACGCCAACTTCTTTAGGTTGGACATCTATGATGACCAGAAGCGGATTCGGGGTATATCTCTTGAAGAGCTCGTTGATCTCCAAGTCGGACGCCCGCAATTTCGGCCCAGAGTGGTACCACCCTATCAGCTTTTCCCTAGCATTGACCTTCTTGAACATGTCGTTCATCGACTCCACATAGTTGTGATCCAGGAACCATACTGAAGGGTCTTTGTCGTCCTCCTCGAAAGGCACTGGAAGGCTACCGTTAGTGATTCCCACCGAAGCAGGGTTATCAATCCAATCTAACCTGCGAAGCTGTTTGACACTCTTACGTTCTTACCATCGTTCTGTCCCAGCAGAACCCCGACGACTCGTTTTCGTAGACCCTTGCCTGACCGGCCAAAGTGATCTGCTGCAGAGAGGAGAACGAGAGGCGCAACAGAAACGTTTCGGGTGACAAGGGAAAGAGTTTCCGCTGTAGTAGCAGGCATTACGGCAGACTATATGGGTTTGGAGGCGAGATCGGATAACTGTTATAATTTCAAGAGCTCATCAGAGCTTAGAGATGGAAAGCAGGTGAAGCTCTATATCGACTAGGCTTAATTAGGACTAGTGCATCTTAAGCTCTAGCAACAACTCCTTCGAGAAGTTGAGAGCTTGTGTGCTTGTCACTTCAGATAGTCTGCTAGCATCCCACGCTTCGCTTTCTCCCCTCTTCAAATGACATGGCCATCGACGTTGGAGAATTGAACGACCAAGTCAAACTACACGCCAGTGACCGTACTTCTGGGGCTTCTTGCTGACTGCCGCAAACATTGCATGACTTTGAGCTTACCAACCAGAAACATCTAGGAAACACCATGCAAGATTATGCATGCTTATTCAAAGGTGCTACAGAGTTCAGTCGAAGCTATGTAAGAGGTGATCATGTATTGGCCCTCATGTCCAACTAACGTCCAAGCGCATGTGAGTTCTGGACTGCTGACCGAGAACTGCTCGTTTTGCTTGTACGAAATATAAGGGAAGTACATATATGTACAAGCCTCCGTCCCTTGTCTATCTCTTAACTTGTGAGTGTCTTATGTACTTGTCACTCTCATCGCTTAAATCCCAAGAATCCATTATTTTCCTGTTGTAAGCTCGATTGCGGTACTACTATCTATATCATTATATCCTCGCCTTTGCCTTTGTTCTTGTACCTTTACCTTCGAGTCATGCTTTCGTCCCAATCTAAAGAACGAGCCCGCCGCTGGGCCAAGAACCTCGAATGTCCCGTTGATGAGAATGCCGAGTATCAAAATACGTTCTGGTGCAATCGTGATCTAATTCCCATACCCTATGACCGGCGAACGTGGACCTGGCAAGGTTTCGCCGGGTACTGGATTATCACCGGCATCAATACTACCGCATGGACTTCGGGTTCCAGCCTATTAGCCTTAGGCCTGTCGGTAGGCCAAGCGATGGGAGTAATCGTCGGAGTCGCTCTAATAACCGGCATGCTTGCTGTTGCAGCTGGATGGATGGGAAGTCACAAATACATTGGATTTACCGTGCTATCGAGGAGCTCGTGGGGGATGAGAGGAGGGTTTTGGCCGGTATTAAACCGCATTATGACGGCTAGCATTTGGTTGGGTATCCAAGCGTACTGGGGAGGTCAATCTGTGAAAATTGTCCTGGGGGCTTTGATTGGGCCTAGATTTGTGGGCATGAGGAATACTCTGCCTTTGGGAGCGCATGTCGATACTTCTTCGCTTGTCAGCTTTTTCGTGTTCCTGGCGATCTTCGCCCCAACGTTGATGGTATCCCCCGAGAGGTTGCAGATCCCGTTCAGAGTTACTTTCATCATGATTACCAGCACCATGATCGGCATGCTAATCTGGGCGCTTTGTGCCGCTCACGGTGCGGGGCCTCTCATTCATACTGGATCTTCTCAGTCCGGAAGTCGATTGAGCTGGAACATCGTCTACGGTCTTCAAGCCATCCTTGGAAGCTACGGTAGTGGCTGTCTAGGCCAATCAGACTGGACTCGCTACGCCTGCAGCCCCAACGCCGCCCTCTTCGGCCAAGCCGTCGCAGCCCCCCTGACCATCTGCCTTACCGCCCTCTGCGGCCTCCTGATCACCTCCGCAACCGCAACCCTCTACGGCGAAATTTTATGGAACCCGCTGGTCCTGCTTCTCGCCATTCAAGAGCGGCCCATGTCCGCTGCTGCAAGAGCGGGCACATTCTTCGCCGGTCTCGGGTTTCTTACCAGCCAATTGGCGCTTTGCATCGTCCTTAATTGCGTCTCCGGCGGCATGGATATCGCTGCCCTATGCCCCAGATACATCAACATCCGGCGGGGAAGTTGCTTGTTGGCCATCCTCGCCGTAGCCACCTGCCCATGGAATTTTGTAACTCAAGCCACAACCTTCATCACTGTCCTCTCCGGCTGGTCCGTATTTCTCAGCCCCATGACCGGCATCCTCATCAGCGATTACTTCCTCGTCCGCTATCAAGACATCCGCATACAACACCTCTACATCGGCGACAGCGATTCCGAGTATTGGTACTGGAGAGGCTTCAACTGGCGGGCGTTTACTGCGTGGGTGATGGGCATTTGGCCGCTTCTTCCTGGCTTTGTGCGGCAGATCCGCGGCACATCCAATGGCAGCGGCTGGGATTATTTTTACGATCTTTCGTATTTTTTCGGGTTTCTTATGGCGCTTTTGGTTCACTGGGGGTTGTCGGTTGTGGTGCCGGATGGTACACAGCGGGGCATAGCTGTGAGGGAAAAGGGAAGCACGGAAGACGCTTTCTAGTACAATTCGTCTGAAGCCCTACACGAAATTCTTATCAACGTATTTTCCTACTATAATTATCTCCTCCTAACTCGATGATCCATGAATTTACAACATCTGCCGCCCCGAATCCTTACCCTCGTGTTTCTACCTCAAAAACACTACTCTGTCGCATCACTTTATCTCACTCCCAAACAAGATACCCAGCCATCACACCTCAATCCAATCCAACCCCCTTCAGAACCAAAGCCCCTATTAGCCAAATCTATCCCTCAATCGCCCACATCCACCATACCCTCTTCCCACCCGACAAATTCATCATACCCCACCCACACAAACTATTCCAGTCCCCAGCTTCCCCCCCCCCCCTCCTTAAATCAACCCCACATCCCATCCGCCCGAACAAAAGGCACGAAAACAGTTTCCGTCAACGCAAGCGCCACCATGAATTTTTCTGGTCTGCATCTAAATCCGCGCTTAATTTGCAAAGCAAGCAATTTTACGTCCTTGACCCCTACTATGTACTATTATTGCCTACGTCTCGTTCTTGGGGTTTTGTTGATGCGATAGAATTGGGTGGGAGAGGTTCGAGGAGATGATGTGGATTTGGTGGTTGAAAGAGATGAGGTGGGGGTTTTATAGAAATCCCAATATAATCTCTCCCGTCATCTACATATCTCTTCAGCCCTCTTCTATCCCAACCTAACCTCCATCTCTTCCTCCTCCTCCCCCTCCTCCCTCTCCAACTTCTAACCTCCATCCCTTACAAAACCTTCCCTCCCCCAGCCCAAACCCCAGCCCCTTCATTGCCTTTTATCTCTATTCGGACATCCTATCCTCCGCTCACTCACTCACTCACTCGCTCGCCTTACTATTAAATTGCATGATTAGAAACAGAGATTACTATAAGATTAGCATAGTTATGGGGGTAGTTCCGCAGGTATGTTTGTATCCTGGCTGGGAAGAGAGGTAGCGAAGTAAAGGAATACGTCTTTGTGGATGGTGAAGGGGTTGGATGCGCTGGCGGTGGCTGTGTTGGGGTTCTTTTGGGGTGAAGGGTTCGTGCAGGTTGGGTGGGTAGTGGCATGCTTGGAATTTTGGATTGGGGAGTTTGGAGGAGATTTTTCCGAGGTGGTTGTTTGGTGGATGATTTTTTCAGGGGTCGAGTGAGTAGATTGGCTTATGTGAGTGTGTGTAGGTACGAAGAATACAGAAGTCCAGTCCTCTACACTTGTGGATTGCCTTGTCTAAAAGGTCTTACACGCATCGTTGAATGGTCAATTAAGGCATGCACTGATTTGAATAGATTGAATTGATACTCCGAAACTGGCATGCATAAACTAGAACGCCAGATGCAACAGATGAGTACACTTTCTAGGAACGTAGAAAAAAACAAAAACAGAAATGACACCTTAGGGGGGCTCTTGGCTTCAAGGCGGATAGGATGAGAAATAAATTCCTGTAAGCCAGCATGCAACGTGATGAATAACCAAAATAGAAAGGACGTATCGCTCAAATGTGAGCGATACTACGGGATGAGTAGTGCAGCATGCCTCAATCACAAGCTCATGGAGTGGCCCTCTGGACTTTTGAACGTATAACGTTGGTATCCGTGCCCTATCTCACATGTCAGCCTCCGTTCAAGTTGATATGCAGAGCGTCATTAACTACTAACCCCGGCTTTCCTCTTTCCAAGCACACTATCCGGCGTACTCGTCCTCAACGGCGTACTTCCCCCATCTTTCTGTACCTCCACATGACAACTAGCATGGTACACCCTCGCTCCTATCTTAACAGCGTCCATCCATACAAAGTCCTGCGCTTCATCGTTCCACGACATGACAAATTTCTCTTGGCAAATTGGACAAGGCAAGTTAGCGAGGGCGGCATCAGCTGGGACGGGGATATATTTGTTTTGAGGATTTTCTTTCGCAGCCTTGGCGGCTGCTTGGGCTTGTGAAGATTCTGAACCATTGGGGGTGGTAGAAATATCTTCTTCATTGGTTTCTCTGTTCTTGATCCATTCCTGTGGCCAGTGGTAAGATTCTGTTCTCATGGTGGTGGACAATCCAAATACTTACAAGCTCATCCACATACCAGCTTCGGCTTTGTCCTCGCTTGACAGAGTCGGCTATACGCTGATTCGTTCGGAAATGCCAATCTAGATGTCGAGCTTTCTTTGTCCTTCCGTCCTCAGTGGCAAGGAAACGTCTACCGCAAGTCGAACATTGATTAGGCCGCGCTTCATACATTCTCGAGATTAGATGTGGCCGTGGTCTGCATCATGTCAGCAAATGCATAAATACCGTTGGCAAAGCAAACCTACATCTTTAGAGAGGCTGTGGTAAGCTGAACATCGTTCTGAATTTCTGAGACAGCCGGCCGCAAAAGGATAGAGGGAGGTGTTGATGGCGTGTGTAAGAAAGGCGGAGGTGGGTATCCATGAGATAACTGAGAAGAAATAGAGCCGTTTACTTGGGATGGCTGACGAGGTAACATGCCTGCTGCTCGGAGAGATTCAATTAGGGAGCTTCCACCCGTAGCTGGCACTGGAGTAGGTGGGGTATATGGTTGCGCTGGAGGAATTTGAGGCTGCGGTAAAGGCGCCTGCGAATAAGCTGGTGTCGATGGTTGCTGGGCTTTGGTAGCTTTTGCGAGTATATCCGCCAAAGCATTTGATGATAGTAGAGCTTGGAGATCGGGTGTTGGTTGTGGAGTCTGTTGAGGAGGTGGAGGAGCGAGGTAAGGCGTAGGAGCCAGAGGAACAGGTGTGAGTACAGGCGCTACCACTGGGGCTCTTGGGAGAGAAAGCTGAGCGACTTGGTTTCGGATCTGCTGCATCTCCATAGGAGACACTACAGTTGTTCTGAGTATAGTCTGGAGATCGAGTAAAGCTTTCAAGCGCGCTTGTGTTGAAGTGTCAAACGGTGCGGAAGCGAATTCGCGCTTAGTTGTAACAATCAAATCTTCTATGTCTTGATGTAGCGGATCCAAATTCTGAATAGGCGGTGTATTTTGGTGGTAGGCTGGTGGCTGTTGGGGATGTATAGGTGGCTGTTGATACGGTTGCTGCAGAGGCTGTTGGAACTGCGGTGGTACTGTATGCTGAGGAGGCTGTTGGTTGTACTGGGGATATGGTGCCCGTGGCTTTTCCTAATCATCAGTTACTGTCCTTAGCCCAGGGTCAGATCACCGTACCTGGACATAGTTATTCTGTCCGTTTTGCTGAGGATATCTCGAAGCGAAGGAGGACGCAGGTGGGTAGCCCACAGTACTTCCAACCGGAGGAGGAGCAGGAGAGTTGGGCCATCGGACAGGAGGCGCAGTAGCAGGACTAGGCACAGGTCGTGCTCGGCTTAGCAATGCCTGCTGGTTTCTTGTTTCTTGTTGCTGTTTCGCCAAGTCCATCGTTTTCAATTTGATGAGAGCATTCTCTATTGGTCTAGTAGTGTCCTGGGGAAACACAGGCCTTGGGTCCTGCGACCCGGGTACTGGTTCCTTCCAAGTCTTGAGCATCTCGTTCAGTTTGTTGCGTACCTGGGTATTGACCTGGCTATATGCATGCATGAAGGTCTGATAGAGGTTACGCCCCAGAAAGAGCGTATATGGGGTGCCGACATTCTTGACTACAGAATCAAGAACATAGAGTGCTGGGAGTTTACGATCTGGGGAAGCCTGAGACACGATTAGCAAATCTTCCCGAATTGTTCACAGCTGTCTCAGAACGGGGTTTCCTCGACAGAGCGATGATAGTGCTTCGGTCCCTCGTTCCAATACTTACATTGCGAATGTGGTTCTCCAAGACTCGCGATATCTGCATAGCATGCTCTGTGTTCTCTTTCGCTATGACTGTTAGATTGCTGATCTCGTATCTTGAATTCAAAGTGAGATCTTCAAGGGAGTTCTTATAATCTTCAGCGACCTCGTCTGAAAGAAGTCCGACAGACATGATGGGTTCTGATGTTGATGGGAATTTTAGGCTGCGAGATTAGGTATCTGTATAGGTAGAAGCAGTGGATAGAGTTTAAGGCCGCTTCAGTCAGATGACAGTAACACTGATGGTAGCCCTTCGCAACAATTGCTATTGATGTATGCTTCTTTGCCAGAAAGGGAAAACCGGGCTGTCTCAATAGGATGTTCCTGCAAAACAGATGCAGAGAATTGTTTGAATCACTGCTAGCTAGTCTTCAATATGGAGCATGCATGGCTGATATGAGCAAGTGCTGGCTCAACACCGCAATGTTTTCCTCCAACCAAAACTGCCTTCCTAACCAAGAGCTTCTAGAATAGTGTTGTAGCCCAGACCAACAAACCTCCACTAACAAGCGACTGGATGGGTGGTCAGCAGGTTGAAGGGCGCAGACCAGGTTCTCACAGCTGATTATGATCGCTAATAAGGTAGCAAAGACGGATAGAAGTAGGCAGGCGGTGGATGGTTGACGGAGGGGTGGAAGTTAACGCTGGGAAAGAAGTGGGTGCGAGCAATGAAGCTGGTGGCAGGGGAATGGATATTCCATAATTAGCGCAAAAGGCCGCGGACGCTTAGCGTGTCGTGCACTAGCGCTGATGAGTCAAACACAACGTCATTCATCACCAAACCACCAAGGTGAATCCCATATCTCTCTTTCATTCAACTCTTGAGTAAAGCTCTACTCTCAAGCTTGAATATTGGCTTCTCAACTCGCCGACCACCATCACTATTAAGAATCATGAGACTAACAACGGTATCCGTCTTATTCGCCGCCGTGGCTGTTGGTGTTAGTGGGCTTGCGCCTCAAAGACAGGTTCTGGTCACTTATCCCAAAGATACGCCGGAGTCTACTATCGACAATGCAAAAGAATCCATCAGAGCTGCTGTAGGTACTATGCGCAACACTGAAAGATCATCGTTAACACGGCTTTGAAGGGTGGGCAAATTACAGCAGAGTTCAGTGAGTCCAGACCTACTCATAAAGTATCTTATCAGATTTGCTAACACATACTCGTAATAGATCTCATCAAGTATTATCCTGATCAGAGGGAACAGTAATATGCAATACTAATCATTGGAGAAGGGGTTTCGCGGCCAAGGCGTCGACCCAGGCTCTGGCAGCTATCCATACATTATCAATGAAATACGTCCCAACAGTTGAAGACGACAATATCGTCAGCACCCAAAATGAGTGAGAAAGACAGACAGACAGCTAGCCAGCTAGCAAGTTTAGGGTCGAGAGAGCTTGCCTTATTGTTGTTGTTGGATAGACAGAATACATTGTTGCTGGCGTTGCCGGATTACGTGGTGTAACAACATGGAATGGATGCGTTAATGATCGCAATGATGGGACGGCACCGAAAGGCCCATGACAGGAAAACAGTATACCTACCTAGGTCCCAAGCTATCATGTTCATCCAGGGACGCGTCGCAGGTGTCGCAACGGGCCGAAGCCAGCATGCAGCGTGGGGGACGTTTATTGTCTGGGTCTGAACATTTATGTAGAGTAGATGCCTGCTAAGGCGTTAAGTTATTCTCCTATCTGAAATTTAGGATCATAGCTTGGATTCAAGGCTGGAGCACGCGCTTGAGTTGACATATTCGCATGCCTTAGCGCTATACCACACCTAAATTCTTAGCATACTCAAAATCTGTTGTAATGCTCTCTGTTCTATTATGCTAGTACAAAGGAGTGGTTATTGCTGAAAGAAAAGAAGAGTACAATCCCAATCGTGGAAGAAAGCTGTCTTTGTCGAGTCCGCACTAGCGTCCGCCTTGACCTTGGAGGACAAGGGGGGGTTGACGAGGACAAAGATCGCTGTCACCAAAGAACGCGTCTCACTATACTTATTCATCCCCCATGCAACAACTGCGTCGCCAAAATGCTCTTAAGCTTGCCGTCTGATCTACTATACCGTGCTTCTAGACGCAGACCGTTCTGTTCCTATTATACCAAGAATGGATCACGAATTGACAATTGAAGCGGTTGAAGACGTGCTACTAGCATGGGTAAGTCGCATATGTCTGGAATGGCGTGAACCCATATAGCTAATATTAAGCCTTTTAGATCAACACGTTTCCTCTCGAAGAAAAGGCCACTACCCTAAGGGAATTGAATGATGGGTCCACAATCTGGGCGGCACTGCGTACGTATTTATTTCGATCCCGAGGACACAATATGGAAATAGACATGCTGATCAAGATTTTGCAGGCGAATTGGACCCAGAGTATTTTACTGGTGCCCCTTCAGAAAACCCAGAGAATCCGGAAGAGTGGTCATTGCGAGAGCAGACATGTGAGTGGGCAATGACGAGTAAGTCGAGCTATGGTAAGGCTAACATTCCAACAGTAGAGCACATATCTGATTCCCTGTTCTCCTACATTACAACGCATAGCGGCCAATGTAATCCCCCGAAATGCGACATACCAGATCTCAGAAGAGTTGCGCAAGACGGCAACATCCAAGAGATGGTCAAGGTGAGTGGAGAGGGATCTTCCCAGTATTGCATATGCTGACTACATTGTACAGTTCATGAAACTCGTTTTCCTGGGGGTAGCCGTCTGCCCTTTGGGTCCGAGGAAAGATGAGTGCCAGCGGAGGATGGCCACTCTGGAGGAATCAACAATGCTTGGGCTAAGAAGCATAATGGCAGACGTTCCACGTTGGGCCATGCCAGCAGATAAATCAGGAACGGAAAGTCCTCAACCACAAGGAGAACATCAAGATGACGTACCTAAACCTCCAGCAACAGCGATGGACTCAGACTTGTTCTATGAAGCACAGGCTGCCGAACTCAGAGCCGAGAATAGTAAGCTAAGACACGATATTAACAGCCTACGGAAAGTGCATCAGGAAGACCAGAACAAATACTCGCGATTGCAGGATAACTACGTATGTACATCTCGAGCGCTGGTAAAGAAAATGCTGATATAGTGTTCCAGGAATTCCTTAAAGAAGAGCTTGCCAAAACGCAAGATAACCTTCAAACGAGTATCTCCGCATCTGAAAAAGATATCAACCCGATTACGAAGCTTCTACAGGCAAAGATCCAAGAGAAGGACGAGATTATCAGCGATAAAGACCACGAAACATTCGCATTAAAGGAAAAGGTGCAGAAGAACGGTCGAGATCTTAAGGCAGAGCGAGCCAAAGTTCAAGAATTCAAAGACGAGCTGGATGTGATGAGAAGCGAGCGAGATAGTTTTGCCAAGAAAGCTAACACGTTGGAAAAATACAGACAGAAGATACAATCGGCCCAGCAGGACACTGACCAACTGCGCAAGGAAATAGGTCAGTTGCGCAAGGAGAATGATGCTGCAAGCGACGCCCTGAAGCACCACTCCGATACCATCGATGAAATGCGAAAGGAGAACACCAAATTGCAATTGGAAAACAATGAATACCGACCTGCTTTGTCCAGGAGCGAACAGCACAATCATGATCTACAAAAGGCCAAAAAGCGACTTGAATTCGATAATACTGAACTTGCTCAACGACTTCATGCAAGCGAGCAACGGGAACAAGCGCTACAGCGAGAGCTCGGAGAAGATCGACGCGGGTTTGTGGCCGATCAACCTCCAAATACTACTACAGAACAGACTCTCTTGACAGAACTTGGGACCACTGAAGAACTCCGGTTAGCTAGTATGCTCTTGACATGGACACGACTAATAAGTCTAAGCAGGAGGGACAAATTAGCCATAGTTGAAGCTGAACACCGAGAGACGCAATCGATCCGGGATGCCCATGTCAGCGCTCTGCAGTCGATGCTCGATGACGCCAACGAACGACAAAAGACTCGGAACGAAAAACATCTCGAGACCTATCAGGAGAAACTTCAACTCGAGGCGTCCTTGAACCAAATCCAGCAAGGGGCATCTGCGGAATGGTCTAAGTCTACTAGTCCAGAGTTCAGAAATGTCACTCACACATCTAACAGCACCGAAAGTTTCCAGAAGAGAACCGCACAGCTCGAAGCCGAAAAGAAGAAACGGGCAGAAATTGAGGGGCAATTGCGCGAAGCCATCAGACAGCTCGATGCATCTCAGAATGATCGTATGTCACTTGAGGATCTCTTCTGGATGGTCGTTGAGCAACACACTAATCATCTCTCAGTCGCGCTTGTGGACGTGGACAAACTCAAAATGCTGGAAGAGGTAAAGAAGCACAATTCTGCAGCACTGACCCAACTCCAGAAGCAGCACAAGATCCTTCAAGGCGATTACAGAGATATGGAAAGCGACCTCGACGATCACAAAGTCATGCTCCAAAATTCAACAGACGCCAGAGCGTCCAAGCAAGGCACCGCCTCATCCGAACAAGAACTGCAAAACATTCTCGAAATCGTCAGGGCCGCCACAGCCGAACGGCCTGCCAACTCGGCTGGCCAAGAAGCCATCGTCCAGAGATTCGAATCGTTGACAGACATAATTACAAGGGACAGGGAAGGCGTCGCTAAAGCCAGAGAGGTAAACAAAGTCATTTTGCCCGAAGCCGACTACGAGTTTAGCTCTTTGCGAAACCCCACTGCAGCACAACCTTCTCCACGTACATCTTCAAACCGTCCGTCTTCCACAAACCGTCTATTATCATCCATCCGTCCGTCTTCTTCAAACCGCCCACCTTCTACAAGCCGTCCGTCTTCTGCAAATCGTCCGCCCTCTTCACACGCTTCATCATGGGTTGGCAGGTTCAAAGCCAAGGACAACGCTAACTCAAATAAAACCTGATAGCAAATCGAAGAACGAGACGCGCGCATCGGAGACCTTGAAGCCCAACTTCAAAAACAAGCCAACGCAGAACCCCCGCCGTGTGAAAAGACGCCCGTCGACGCAAACCAACAATCCTACATCGCAAACCTCGAGCGCGAAACCAAACTAATGGCGTCCGCGTACCACACTCTAGCCAGCCGACTTCAAATGACAAACGTGGTGATGCTGCGGAGGAACGATATGGACACCAGTTGGTTGAACAAGCAGCGCCGGTTGGTGGAGCAGACGATGCCTGGTAAGTCTGTATAAAGTAGATGGGGCAGGAAGGGCTGGACCCTTTGGTACATTGTTAATTCTGAAATACCCCTCTGTGGGTAAAGGATGGTGGAGACGAGGGCATAGCGATGGGAGTTTGGGTTTTCGGATCTAGGTTTTGGATGGTTATACCCCTACTTGAAGTTGTGATTTTGTCTCTTTTGTCATCTATATATCTCAGGTTTTTGGATTAGCTAGTATAAAGTAGTAATCATTTTACTTACATACCTTACGTACATACTCCAACCTCACTCTCTCCCCCTTCAGCTATGGGAACCTGTATTTCGCAATATACTCCATCTTCACATCCTGCGTCTATTACCTTCAAGTATTTCTTCACAGTCACGTCCGTACATCACATCACACTCCTCGACTATATTTGGTATATTGTTTTCCTTTGCAATTCTGGTGTAACTTCTCAAAATATCCACATCATCCTACGGAGGTAGGTTTAGTAATTCTGGTGTAACTTCTCAAAATATCCACATCATCCTACTATGGAGGTAGGTTTAATAATAACAACAATCGGCCTATTCCCCTTCCTTCTTCTTCTCCACCCTCGCTCCATCTCGTCCCCTTCCTTCCCCTCATCATCTCACCAAACACCCCGATCCCTCTCAAACTATTTTAGAACAGACAGACCATCTCGCATGCTTGTAGGAAAAGGGGAAAAAAGAGGAAGAGGGGGGGGGGGAAAGATGGGAGATTATTAGGGGGGCGGGGAAAGGTGCGTTGGAGGCTGGAGGAGATGTGAGATTAGCCAGAGTTGCCCAATTTCTCAAAGTAAAGGAAAAAAGTAGTGGCTTTGGAGCAAAGCTTTTCGACATGTTGATCAAAGTGCATGTTGGAGGTTTCGAGCACTGTGATGATTAGAGTGGAGAGGCCTTGCGCAAAGTATGACAGTTAAATACAATGTATTACCCTCGATGACTCAATAGCAGGGGGACTAGACCTGATGAGACTCAAGGGCTCGGATACTTGAAGGAACGCACTCGACAAGATGGCAATAGCGAAGGAGTTCGTTATCATCTAGCAACAGTCCGGTACGCAAACCATCGCTATCTCCCCACGCCCAGTATTAAAGCGGCAAGGCTTAGCCTTCTCTGGGTCCTCTTATCTGCCGCCCCTTGTCTGTCTGTGATTCCTCCTTGTTTCCAGAAAAGCATACACGCATGTGAACAGGGAAAAAGCCGACTACACTAGCCTGAACGCCCAGACATCGTTCCAAGCATGCACGGTCGTAGGTTGAGTGAAGGTCTAAGCGGTGGCGGAGCCGAAGGTGTTTTCGCCAGAATATCTTTTCAGAAGTCAGTATGGCTTGGGTTGATATTGTGGAAGAGGTGAATCAAAGGTGGGAAGGGACGCACGTGATGTACAGAAACCCGTCTTCGTCTTTGTGTTCTTCGTAAATACTGCTCATCAGCGCCGCCGTAGGCGGTAGTACCTCATCGACGAAGATGAAAATCGCCTTCTCTGGGCTGAGCTTGATGCGCTTGCGGATGACATAGACGAACTGGCCGACGGTAAGGTCGGCGGGGACTAGGTACTTCTTCTTGTCGATGGTGGCGATGTCGGATTTCTCGACTTTTTCGCAGATTACCTTGAGCGAGCGGGTTAGGATTTTGATTTCGTTGGAAGAGGAACTGTGAGATGATGGAGAGGAAGCTTACTGGGATACGATCTGCGTACTTCTGGCGGATGCGTTCAGCTTCGGCTTTGCGCTTCTCGAAGGGGTGCTCGTCCTTGAACTTGGAGCGCATATTGGCTGATGGCTTTGTTGGTACAGGTAGGGTTTTGTGTAATCAATGGAAGCGTGGATGGATTAAGAGATAACAGTAGATGGTTGAGGTGAGGTAGGTACGAGTAAGGTAGGTAAGTGGTAGGAAGAGCGGTAGGATTTAGGCCCCCGCGAATGAGTAACTCTCTGCGGGCGGCTAGCTTAATCTGGATGTTGGATGACCTGAGAGTGTCGAGACACGGTGAAGGCTGTGGTCCTGATGGCAGTCACAAGTAAGTGTCACTCATGGACTCGACTTGCCTTTACTGGTGATAATGATTGGTTCTTTGTCTTCAACCCTGAGCATTGCAATTAATACACCACTCGTGATACCTGATATCTCGGTCATGTGCTCTAGCTCAGCCTTGCTGTGCGGTCCGGCGATACTTTGTCCCGGCAGTGACGCCTTCCACTGTGGAGTACGGGAGTACTCCGTACCATTTTGTCACAAATCTAGGTAGGCATGATCGGGGAATAAAATCCATACGGTTCTCTCCCGATGAGACCTTCTTCAATAACCGACTTTATTATAAGCCTATACTCATGTGTTTAATAAGTCGCTATATCAATTGAAAGGATGACATCCATCAGACATTGCAGACATGGCATTCAATGGGCCGGGGCTTTATGCCTTCGAGAGACAGGATATGGCCGGAGACCTTTGCTTTCCAAAATACCCGAAGCTCGTTATTACTCCAACGGCAGGCCATCAGCACCGGCGCCAAAGCCGTTACCATTCAAGCCCAAGCCCCTTGTGCAAGTCAAGCCCACCACCCAACCAAACCCCCAACAATTGCCCTTGAACCCAACGGGAATACCTTCGTCACGTCCAAATGCTCAGCAAGAGCCAAAGGGCGTTTATGCTCCTTACCTCCGCATTTCATTGGGCGTTGTCTTGATCGGCTCACTCATCTATTCCATGGTTTGCGCCCCAAACCCTCCCTTTCTTTCTCCTAGCTGACCATCACACATGCCAGCTCACCTCTCCACTCCAAGTCAACGACTCCCCCTCTATCGCCGACCGCGACGAACTCAACAAACGGGAATCAGGCATAAGCGACTCTTCCCCCATGCGCCTCCGCATGGAAGCTTTAATCGAGGCCAAACAAAAAGAGATAGTCTCAGCTCTGGAATACCTCGATCCGTCCCATGAATTCCGCATAGACACATGGACACGCCCCAAAGGTGGTGGCGGTGTTTCATGTGTTTTGCAAGGTGGGGACGTTTTCGAAAAAGCCGGCGTGAATACTTCGATCGTATATGGTACGCTCCCACGCGCTGCCATTGAGAAAATGCGAGTCGACCACAAAGCCCTTGACCCTGATGTCTCAAGCCTCGAGTTCTTCGCTGCTGGCCTAAGTCTCGTCCTCCACCCTCACAACCCCATGGCCCCTACGGTGCATTTAAACTACCGCTACTTTGAAACCATGGACGTAGACGGCAACTGCAATGCATGGTGGTTTGGTGGCGGCACAGACCTAACCCCCAGCTATCTCTTTGACGAGGACGCCATCCACTTCCATAAAACTATCAAAGACGCCTGTGACAAGCACGACCGTGCTTACTACCCACGCTTCAAAGCCTGGTGCGACAAATACTTCCGAATTCCGCATCGCAACGAGTCTCGTGGCGTGGGTGGCATCTTTTTCGACGACCTGGATGTTTTCGAAAAGGACCAGGAGCAGCTCTTCAGCTTTATTAAAGACTGCCTTGGCGCTTTTCTGCCAGGCTATATGCCGATCATCGAGAGAAGGAAAGACACGACATTTCGAGACGTCGAGAAGGAGTGGCAGCAGCTGAGAAGGGGAAGATATGTGGAATTTAACCTCGTAAACGATCGGGGAACGGCTTTTGGGCTTGCGACGCCCGGCGCGAGGATTGAAAGTGTGCTAATGAGTTTGCCATTAACAGCAAGGTGGATTTATATGCATGAGCCACAGGAAGGTAGTAGGGAAGAGAGGTTACTAAGGATCCTGAAGGAGCCGGTAGAGTGGGTGTAAAAGAAACCAAAACGCTGGTCATGGGACCAGCGCTTGTATTCCAGTTTAGGTGTAAGTTAGATCAAGATCTGCTTTATGATAGAAAGAGGCGGCAGTTCCTGGAGCGGAATAACAAGCTATAGCCAATGTGATCTCGACCTCATGATCACTAAAGGAACTCGTGTTAATCCAGTCAGAGAGACGTGGCGACTCTAAATACTTGATGGACCTGTCTCTATTACTAAGTCCTCGATAGATTCCAGTACTCCCTTATGGCCACGAAACGTATTCCTCTTCATGTTAGTCGCTGCAACTATGATAATTGCATGTTTGCTTGCTACTAATTTTTGTGAATAAATAATCTTCTTAGTCCTGGCTCAGTACAAACAATTCAGCTTTCATTGAAAGACTAGCTCATTGTCTCGTAATTACACATGCATATTCAAAACATTAAAGTCATCATGTCTGTGTTCGTTTCTTTCTAATTCTACTCCTCGCCGCTTTGAAGATTTACCGAATTTCTGTCACCGACAAAAACTGATAGCAAACACCATTGCAGGCTTCAAGTACAAACAAGATCGCCACATCACACAGCTCGTCTCTCCAAAGGCGTCTATCCCTCGAATTCGGACCACTGGATTACATGGCCGAAGACTGGCTTGAAGACTTCTACGATGACCCTAGGTCCTCCGGGTTCGAGGCGGACGACATCCTCGAGGGCTTTCATGATACTGGCTACCACCAGCCAAAAACCTTCGGGTGCCCCAAATGCTCTCTTGCCTTCCCCTCTTTTGAAGCCGTAACCAAACACAAGCGCTCAACTCCATCCAAACATCTTATGTGCATGCACTGCCTCAGCCCTGTCGACTTCTCCACTCCTGATCGCCTCATATCCCATTACGAAACGAATCACCGCAAAACCTACTGCACCGATTGCACCTTACATTTCAAGACGCCCGAAAAAAAGGCGAACCATGACGAAGAAGAGCATTTCCCCTGCCATTCATGCCAAATGCACTTCGCCTCTTCGTCGCTTCGCGAGAGCCACTTTGCAACAAGCCCCGCACACCAGAGACATTTTTGTCATGAATGCCAGAGTAACTTTGCGCATCCGGCTTACCTGAGAGTTCACACTGCGAACGCGCACCCTAAGCCGAAATCTAAACCACGCCGTGCGGAAGTGTTGGCTCCAGGAGAAAAGCCACCAGACCACTATGCCACCCTCAACATCCTACGTCACAGCACGCATGAAGAGATCCTGGTCGCGGCAAAGAGAAGACGGATAGAGACACATCCTGATAGCTTCAAGCGGCGCGGCGGAGAGTTGGCACAGGAAGAAGTAGACCGGCTTGAGGAAGAGGCGAAGAAGGTGGGCTGGGCAGCAGATATCTTATCTGATGTCGTACTAAAAGAGAATTATGATGCGAGACTTCATTCTTGGGAGAAGACGCAAGATGTGGAATCCAGTTGGTGGACGTAGGCATACTAGGCAATTATAGGGGATGATTGAAGTTCAATGACTCCAATCTGGACGTGATCTGTCCCTGAGCTTCAGAGCTGGAGGAGGTAGGATCTGGAAATAAGAAAGAAGGAGAGGCCAATCAATTAGGGGCCTTAACCTGAGCTTAGTGCTCGTGGCAATTTGCAAGTGCTTTAAGGTGTTCTCCTTAGATCCAAACAACTCACTTTGAAACAACTTGCATCTCAAATATCAAATTTTCTAAAGAGTTACGTAGCCCAAACAGATGTCCTCTAGCAAAGCTCCAAGAGATCATAAATACCATTGAGCGCGGAATATTCCGCCCCACGCTTCGCAGTCTTCAACTTAACTCCTCTCCACGTCCCGGCAGAATAGCCAACGCAACCATGTCCGCCAGCTTGCCTCGCTATAACTACATCATCTCCCGGTAAGTAACTCTCACCTGTGATCCATCTTCTTCCAAGATTCTCCTTTCCAGCAGAACCCATCCCTGCTGTATCGTTCATGAATCATTCCAACTGGGATCTTACAGCTAATCCCCGAATCTCTCTACAGGTCATTGGACCCCATATTCGCCCTCCTGATTGGCACATCCGCCGCTTTCTTCAGGATCCGAAGAGAGGAAATCGAGAAAGGGAACAGTGGTGGTTTTGGAGATATAATAACTACGGTCCAAAGAAGAATCTGGGAGAAATCCCCAAGGGCAAACGGAAGTGAGGAGTCAGCTTAAAGAGGTTGAAAGAGGAGTCAAGGGGAGACCGTTGATCGTAGAATCCGGGGTCTTTGATTATGGCATCCACGAAAGCTACTTCTAGGTCGGGGCTTACTCCGGAAGAGCTTGTCGACTTCGAGATCCCTAATATACGGGCTAGATTGGGAATACAACCGGCTACGACTGATATGTTTGGCAACACGAGAGGTGACGGTCTTATATGGAGAGGACGCTCATGTAAAAGTGTTTGCATGGAGTGACAACTCGAAGCAGATCGCCTACGTTCTACAGGAACCTCCCGATGACAATTTTGCGTATATGAAAGGTGTCACCTTGAGACTCTTTCTATTGTTGACAATACTAAAATTTGAATAACGGGATTCCCCGGAGCGATAAAAGGCTTTGTTGTGGGTGAATAGTAATTTGTTTTTCTTGGCTGGTACCGAGCCCAGTAAGTGCAGCACTTCCGTGGCGGTCTACCGAATTTCTTTAAAAAGCGAGAACTGTTGCGAATACCCACATGATATTAATGGAGGAAGCTGTGTTGGAGATGTATGCCAGAACGGACGACTGGTCACAATCGAGGTAGAGTCGGGCTTATTTGACAAGATATATTTGTTCAACGACGAAGCCATTCACATGAACGTACTCGTTTTCGCAGGCAATCACAAAGATTTCGGCGTTGGACGCTTATCCAACCGTCAATGGTGACTACGTCTTCGTGTTTTTTAAGAGTAAAATCTCCTCACCTCGGGAGCTGTAATCTATCCAGGTGACTCACAAGCGAAGGCAAGCACATCAAGCCTACATCCGGCTTTCCAATCACGGCCGATCCATCAGCTCGCGTAACATTAGCAGCTCTGAAGATCTGCACTGCACTTTCTCCGATGGCACAACTGAACTCGACGGTCTGTTCTTTCTCCACTGGTTTTCCACCCCTCATAGGTTCCGCTCGGAAATCTCTTCCTACAGCTGTTTTCATACATGGTGGCCCTTATTCTCACGTTACGGATCGCCTCAATACATCCTTGTACCATTGGTCGCTACTTCTCCTTTCCGCTGGTAAATGCGGTATTCTTCTCCCAAACTATCGTGGAGGCAGCTCCCATGGCGAAGGATTCGCCGGTCATGCCCGAAAAGGGATGGGAACGGCGGATTACGACGACGTTATAGCGCTTGTGGACTCAGGCATTAAGCGTAGCTTCGTTGATCCAGAGCAAATCATCGTCGGGGGCTGGAGCCAAGGTGGCTTTCCCCCCTACTTACTAGCCGTTCGACGGTAACAGTCAAAGTAGCCCAGACAGCAGCTGGAGAATCAAAGGCGCAATTTGTGGCGCCGGAGTCACTGACTGGGACATGATGTCCATGACAAGCGACATGCCGGCATTGGAGGCAGAGCTGGCCGACGTGGCTCCTTGGCTGGTTGGACGAGGCATCGGAAAAGCTGATCTTACTGCTAGACAGGGGAGTGCCATTTGGGAAATGAAAGGCCAAGAAATTCCTCCAACTTTGATAATGCACGGAGAGAAGGACGAGAGAGTACCACTGACACAGGCGGTCCTTTCAGGGGAGGCTGTCAGTATTGGGGGGTGCCGTTTGAGATGGCCGTGTATCCGCGAGAAAGACATCTAATCAAGGAGATGGCACATCTTATTGACATGTTGAAGAGGGTGGTCAATTCTGCGATATGTGCCTTGGACAGGAAGAGGTTGAGTAGTGGGCAAACTGGAAGCTATATTTATGGGACGAAACCAGGTGCCGTCGAAAGACTGCTTACCACCTTATACTTCGGAAGATCAAGACAATTGCTTTGGGCGGGCTATTCGTTGCTGTTCAAGGTCATACTTCGGACTGATCATAAAGACAGTAGAAGAGAGAAACTGAATTTCTTCTCCCTAGTATGTACGCCTAAGCCGCCAGAGTTGGGAATTGACGAAAAGGAAAGCGCAACCGGATCCACAACCACGAGAGAAATTCAACCTTCAGCTCACCAACTTCTCAGGTCGTATATATGGTGGTACTTGGGATGGCTTATTTAATTATTGAAAACCATGTTCTTGCAGAACAGCACAGTCATATTCGGCCAGATTGAGATTGAACATGCACGCTAATACCTACGAATGCGGCTTCAAGCACAGCCACAGTTGTTGGCAGATGACAGCTAGATCAAGCGATCAAGTTTTCAATGCATGGCTTGAGCTGGAAGAAGCCGCTCAGGATAACAAGCTCTTGAGTACGGAAGAACAAAATTATCGCATTATTCGTGTCAAGACGTTTGGGCGAATATGCCTACCAAGTGGTCACCATACCGTCCCTCAGCTGCGTCACAGCAAGAGACCCTTTATTCAAAACAGTAAGGCCTGTCGATGTTGTCAATCAATCCTTTAGGTTTTGTATTTTTATGGGGCCTTTTCCCCGGTGTTGCACACTTTTCCCATCTGATGATTGTAATCTCAAGAAGCTTTGATTAGAACAATTTCCCAATTCCCACACTACACGCGTTCCTCTCTGATACAAAATCTTCTACTTACTACATGTCCTTCTGTCATATAAACACGCTTCTCCAGTTTCCAACGCGATCTCTTGGTACTGCTACTCTTTTGCTATTCTTTTGCTATTAAGGTACTCTGCGAGCAGAAGATTAGGGTTATCGCAATCGCAAACCCTAATCCGACGATCTGGATAAACTCAATTCTATCTAGAAAGTATCGGCGTGCTAAAATAAAGTACCGTCATAGCCGTCCGTGCCGTCGTTGTCGACGTCATAGCAGGAAAATGTTTCGATCTTTCTATCTATAATATGCATGAGTAGGTCGCTCTCTTCAACTCTTTCACATTTCTTCTTGCACCTGTACATATTTGATCTTCGTACAAACCTTGGATTTTATTGTTGTCTGATTTCACTCACAAATTGATACAAGATGCCTCGCGTCTTCCTCATCACCGGCACCTCCACCGGCTTCGGCCAACACCTCGTCCAAGAAGTCCTCGACAAGGGCGACATCGCCATCGCCACCGCCCGCAACCCCTCCACCCTCTCCTTCAAAAACACCTCGGAGAAAAACTACCTTGCCCTCAAACTCGACGTCACCGACCACTCCACCATCACCTCCGCCTTCGACGCCGCCCTCAAGCAATTTGGCCGCGTCGACGTCGTGGTCAACAACGCCGGCTACGGCCTCAGCGGTCCCTTTGAAGAGCTCGAAGACGCCCAGATCCACAAGCAAATGGACGTCAATTTCTTCGGCCTCATCGCCGTCACCCGCAAAGCCATGCAAGTCATGCGCGAACAGCAGCCCTCCGGCGGCGTCATCCAGCAAGTCACCTCCATCGGCGGCCAGCGTGGCGTGCCCATGTTCTCCATCTACTGCGCGTCCAAGTGGGCCGTCGAGGGCTTCACCGAAGCCGTTTCGCAAGAAGCAAAACCCGAGTGGGGCATCAAGTTCACGTGCGTGGAGCCCGGCGGGTTCAGAACCGATTGGGCGGGCCGCAGCATGGCGTTTGCGGAGCAGAGACATCCGGCATATGATCATATTAACGCGAAGGAGGCGATGGGGGCGCGGCATGGGAAGCAGGTCGGGGATCCGGTCAAGGGGGCCAAGGCGATGTATGAGTTGGCAGTTATGGAGGCTCCGCCGTTGAGGGTGGTTATTGGGAGTGATGCTTATAAGGTGAGTTTGATATTTTTTTCTCTTTTTTTGGGGTTGGTTGCGGGTTGTTTTGCGTGTGAAGGGGAAAGGGGGTTGTGGAGTGGGGCTAATTTCGGGGGGGTGAATTAGGGCGTTATGACGAAATTGGATACGTATCGCGAGAATTATACCAAGTTTGAGAAGCTGTCGAAGGGGACGGATGTGGATGAGGGGGAGAAGTAGGTGAGGAGTGGGAATTGAAGTGTGTGGATAGCGATGGAAGGTTTGTGGGGTGCAAGGATGTATATATGGAATCGATGTCGGTGTGGGATGGTGAAGCTAGATAGATGATTGGGCGAGCATGTGGTAGTTTTTTTTTAGCTAGACTCTTGGATAATGAGATCTGTATATGTACAATGACTATCTATGTATGTACTCTCGGTTGAGTTCCGCATTCATTACAAAGCAACTGAAACCCTTTCATAGCACAGCACATTTCCACCATCTCACTTTTCCGGCAACATTAAAACTCTCAACTCTCACGTCTCTCCCGACTAAACTTCCAGATCATCATTTCTAACCGTCGGCTTCCTGTTTTGACTTTTTCGACCTCTTGTCTTTCCAGTCCTTTGACATTTTCATCCTCTACCCTTCCGCCCCCACCACATTCCTCTCACCTCCTTACCTTGCAAATAAATCACAACCCCTTCCTCCTTCCTTCCTTCCTCTCCTCCCTCTCTCCCCTTCCTCTCTCCCCGTCTTACCTTCTCATCTCATTCACCCACCCCTTAAAAACAACTTTACATTCGCGCGTGTTCTTTGTCATCTTCGCAAATCCCCAAAAAAAGAACGAGGTTTTAATCGCAAAAGATTTGATTTTGGTTGCGATTCAAAGAGATTTGGAGATTTTGTGGAAAGGATTGAGAAGAAAGACGTGGGAGGAGGGGAGTGTGGAGGAGGTGATGGAGAATGAAGAGAGGGAGGGGGAAGGATAAGAAGGATGGATGGGAGATGTGGGGCGGATTGGAAGAGGTGTGGGCATTTTTTGTGGATAAAAACGCACCCTACTTCATCCCTCTTTAATCACTTACGCCCTGTCCATCTATCCCACCTCAATCTTTCTGATCACTACCCCCCTTTCATGGTAAAACGCCCCATGCTCCTCCGGATTTTTGTCAAGATAGCCATGTCTGCTCCACGGTTTATCGAAATAACCTCGTCAGCTTGGCTTGCTGGATAGCCGGGATATGAGTGATTGAGTTTGTTGTGTTGAAAGACGGTTGGGGATATGGCTGGGGATGCATTCAATTTCATGGGCGGTTGGGATGAGGGTTTTCTTAGTGTTTCAGCTGTTTTTATAAAGGGGGTTAGGATTTTTTGACGAGGGGTTTGATGGGTACTTAAGCATCCAATCAATTAGGATCAGAAGATATCGATCATCGCAGTTACTCTCCGATGTATCGCTTCATCATATTCCCTTGCCGTCGTTTTCAGGTTCGATTTTCTTCCTCAAGCTCTTGCTCGTGCTTCGGAAAGTTAATAACGAGGATATTGTTACGGTAGACCTGAATGTTCTGTGCGACTGTTTCCCAAAAGTCGGGGTGTTGGATGAGGCCTAGGGTAGAGTATCGTTCGACCAGAAGACGCCAAAGTACATGAGTTTACAGCGCAACGTCTAGACGGATCGGGAGAAGAATATTGTACTGGGCTTCAACATCTTGAAGCTTTCCTTCGCATTTGTTCTTCCGTCGAAATCAGCCCCATCGCGGCTTACTTTGTCAGCAGTGTTCCATATCTGGTGCACTACCCAATTACCGAGTGCTGTCACACGAAGAAAACTGGCCCACCAGGTCTGCGGAGTGAAGTAGGACGGTATGAAAGTGCCCATGATTCTAGTGAACCCAAGTTCAGCAGAGTTCTTATAAGGACCTCTATCAACCCTACTAACCCAGAAATGCGGCCAGACCCACTTCCGGAGCTTCGGATTACCCATGATACCGACTTCCCTACTTTCGCGCACGCATATGCCATATCTGCGGCCGATTTAGCTCCTCCAAGAAGGGTGATGTATTTGTTACTTGGAGAGAGCACGGAGGACTGTCCGAAATCCCTCTGATGTAACATCAGTCCTTTGAAGCAATCTTGTTTTGCAAAGACGGGCATATTTGGCGTGGAAGTTAAGCCACTCGCGACCATTACTTTTAGTGTATGGTAGACGACAGTGGACTTGGCCTCGTTGCATTCACCTCGGACAGCCCACCCTTCCGTTCTGCTTCTCAATCTTGGTCACGGTGAAACCAAAGACCATCCGATCCCGCAAGCTTCGGCCTTCGTAGTCGAACTTATCAACGTATTTTTCCAAATATCTCGCAACATATCTTGCTTCATAAAGGCTGTGTAAAGTCTCGAGAGGACAATCCATTGGAGAACTCCGCCATTCCCAGGCCAATCTGTGACCAGAAAGTCGAATTACAACCGTCCTCATTTAGAAAAATACAATAAGCCATTGCCTTTCTCATACAGGGTCCATATCGCTAAACCCTTTACTTAAGACTCCATGATCCGCCAGGACAGGTGTCCTGCTCTAACACTGCCAGGCGACATTTAGGATAAGCATCCAGGTAAAATTTTGGATGCAGCAATGCCATAGATATCTGTTGAAACGCTCGAGCCAGTAGCAGTGATTGATATGAAGGTCTTAGTAGCCGTTAAGCGGTCCTACCTGCACCTACCACCACGAGATCGACTTCTCGCGCCTCCATGTCTGCCAGTAGATGTCTAGTAGCTGGGCTGTTGTGGTTTAACGCGAAGGATCAGGGAAAAAATGCAGCTTCCAAGTCTCACCTCTCAATACTTCAGGTATGGAACGACGGCAGTCGACGTTCCACGGATCTGGACAGGAATAATGTGGTAGATATAACTTAATAATTCATAGGAGAGTTATTCCTCATCTGAGAGGTACATTCTCAAGATTCACGTGACTGCAGTTGCCTAAAATCTTCACACACTTTCTCAATCAAACTATATTTCTCGACTTAGCCGAGAACACTCTGACTGCAGATGTACTCGCAAAATTTGCATGGTAGAGTGACAGCTATCGTGGACAACAGCTAGTCGCAATTTCTCTCTGCGGGTCAATATCTTACAGTACTAGAAAGGCAGTATTTCCAAGTCCTTTACTGCCGCTCAGATCTCTTTCTGTTCGCCACCTGGCATAACGAAAGCAGAAATTTCTGATGGAGCTAAATATTTGGGACATCCCTCCTAAGAACAAACGTATCCAGGGTAACTGCGTGGGGTAGACCTATTTAAACCTAAGAACATGAAAGCCTCCTTGTCACAGGATACCCAGGTGGTATTCGAGTTGTAGTATCCCTACTACCTGATTGGGATAGCTTGCGCTGCTCGCTCTCCGCATTTTGAACAAATGGCCGTTGCCTTGGAGGATTGGATCCGTAGATCTCAGTCACCGCCCGTTTGCCTCGCCACTCTATAGTCATCCGGCAGCTGGACGACTTTGTATCGAATTGCCCCCTTAGTTCGGAACCCTTTTCCCTCTTCATAGATAATGTGGCGCTTCCGAACGTTTCGATAAAGATCCTTCTTCCATTTCAGCCTCAGATTCCTGCAGCCCGGCTCCGCGGGTGGCCAGTATAGCTCACCAAGGGATTCGGCCAATCTCTGTAAGATCTTCTCTTCCGGGGTGTTGGTCAGAGCTAGCCTATCGACGATGTTGACACCTTGTCCGGAACGCGTTATGGAGTAATGCATCTTATGTTCTTCTCCCGCTTCAGTGGACCAAGGCGGAAGTTGTCGTGGGTTGTGGCGGGTCCACGATAGAAGATCCAGCTCCTGAAGCGATGGTGAGAATAGTAATTTGGCGACCTTGATGGCCTCCTGAAGAGTGAGGACGGGCCCAGACGAGTCGTGCTGGTTTGCACTAATACGACAAACGATATAAGGGATAGAGATCGTCAGATGGCTCAGTTGACCAAACGAACGAAGGGCTTCGACCATTGGAGAGGACTGTGCGACAAGTCAGTGCGTGATTGGATTGAAGTATGGAAACCGACCTGATGTTGTATTTCCTTTGCAAGCATGTCAACATGCAAGGATCGCAGCTGCGAGTAGTTTCGTAGAATACTCGAAAGCCTTTGAACTCTTCCACTTGAGTGCCACTCTGAAAACCAACCACTCAAATTCAATCCTGGAAAGAGATTATCCTCGTAGAGCTGGTCGTGCAATTCCAAAGTCTCAAGACTATCAGTGTGCGCTGATATTGTGTCCGTAGTATAAAGACCTAGTCCCCGATCTCCCAAAGATAAATCTTCTAGCCCGTCAAACGATGCCAAAAATTCACTAAAGTCCTCTTTGTGGTATGCTCCAGAGCCAAAGCTGTTGACGACTTTGAAGGTCTTCAGTCGAGTAAAATCGTGTCCTATCATTGTCGCTTTGATCATGGTATCGGTATTCTTGCACGATTTGATTTCAAGAAAATCAAGCTTAGCGAACATTCTTTCAAACATGCAGGAAGAACGCTTGCCGGAAGACCAATCATAGCCCTCCAACCACATTTTCTGATAGAGTGGTGGCTGATATGAGGTTGTTATGAGCTCGTCGTAAGGAGCTTCAGGGATTGAGAGCACACTGGGGTCATCTCCTTTCAGGCGTTGAATGATATGTTGAGGAAACTGCATTCCTTGCAAGTTTTGAATGTCGCAGATTGACACCGTTTGTTCGACTTCCCCAGAACGGTGTTGCAGATCGGGGAATATGGGTAGAGCACGGGATTTTCCATGAAGTAGCTGCACGTGAAAACGTTTGAGATTTTTAGCCGATCGAACGATGTCCATGAGCGGGTTGCTTATTGGTTCCCAGGAATTCCAGCTATGGGAAGTCAGTTATTGCAAACTCAGCATTAGATACCAGAACGTACCTGAAGCTTTGAAGACCGGGCAGCAAAGGCAGAAGCCATAAAATGTAATTCGAGTAGCGAGATTGGAGTCTGCCATCCACGCTGAACAAGGCAGGTTCCATTGTTACTGTAAGCTTTTGCACAAATGTCCCATGTTCAGGTTTCCGTAGCAGAACGTTCAAGATTGCAGACGTTCGCGGAGCTTCAACAGCAGAGAAATCGAGCTCGATATCTCGATATAGCCATCTTACAGCTGCTGTGCTGGTTTTGCCCAACGCTATGCTGAAAGATGCAAGATCCTGTTTCTCGCCAACTTTATAGAGCGCTTCTGCGATCATGGTAAGAACATCTTCGTTGATATCATGAAAAGGCATGATGAACCCAGAGCAGAGTTTGATTCGAGCTGGATTTCTCTGGAGCTGCGTTGATGTTTGATCAATGACGGTCAGCGGATCTATAAATAAGTTGTGCTCGAATGTGCATCTAAAGTAGAGTATATTGGAAGAGCAGTGGTGTAGATGTTGTGATTGCACTCTCAAACTTAGTGTTACGTAGAATATTGTTGAGATTGTGTCGTTGCTGCCTAGGGTGTGTTGCTGTTTACAGAATTCAAGGTGTAATTAAGATGTGAGTTAGAGCTGATGCAACTATGACGAGAAAGTGATGTTGAGGTGGCCATGGTTATAACGAATCTCCCATGTGAAGTAACAACACTTAGCCTAGCATTGAGTAACAGCCCTCACCCCAATAGAAAGCCACAAGAGTTACTCTACAGAAATCAGCAAACCGTATGATAGAAAAACAAGGAACCTACAGCAATCAAGCCCTCGATCAGTCTCTTCTGATCAGGTTGGATTCGCCCACTGAGGCGACCAATTAGGAGTTTCATCATGTAGACCATGCATCATGTAGATCAACAGATGAAGAGAGTTTTTGTCTAGATGTGGTTCGTCAGACTCAAAATTTCGATAAGTATCCATTTCATTGAGTACTCGATTCACGTCGTTAGCCCATCGTCAGATATCAGAGAAGACAAGATAAAAATGACTAAAGGTATGTGCAGAACAGACGTAGAAAAGTCATATTGGACGCGAGACTCAGTCAAAAAGCTTCAAAAACGAGCTGCCCCTGCACACTCAAATACAGCCCAGGAGCGCCACTAGATAGATGCAGCCTGTGGTGCCAAACGCCCCTATAATTGGAACGGAACAGGCACAGAGACTGATCTTCAGTCATTTCTTACGTTTACTTGCCGTATATTGCAAAGAGAGTGTCCCGTATGGTATAGTGTAGTCCTACCTCGAAGAAATCCAAGCTAGCCAGCAGGGTGATTATTAGTGTCCAGAGGGTGAAACCGTGATGACCGATCCCATACTGTAGTCAAGTTCTCATCGCAGGTCACCCTCCTACTTTCGGCTCGGAGAGACAGGTCATTTTTCCACTTGAGCCTTGCTGCTCTGCCACCCGGAGGTTGAGGAAGTTCGTAGGATTCTTCAAGGGATCTTGCTAGCCTCTTGATATATTTCTCCTCCGGCGTGTCAGTCCTAAGTAGCACGTCTGTAGCTCTAGACTTATTTCCCTCATGTGTAATGCGCCAGTGCATTCGATGATATTCTTCATGGTGCTTTGTCCACCGACCCCACTTGTTGACACTGTGTTCTGGCCAATATTCATATTGTGCTCCATAGGAGTCGCAGGTGATGAGGTCACATCTTTCGAGCTTCGGACCCCAAACGAGGTTTGACATGCGCTCGGCTTGCTTTTTCGTCAGCTTGGTTGTGGGGGCGACTCCAAAACTAAGCAGGTGGCGGACATAATCGTCGCAAATTAAAGTTATTGTAAGTTGAATGAGGTTGGTGAAAGAGCGAAGGAGTCTAGCCACGTCAGGCGACTAAGGATTTCTAATAAGCTAGTGAACAGCTTCGAAGATAAGACTTACCGACTTTAACATTGCTCTCAGCGCGGGGCAAGTCCAGGTGGAGGACTTGCAGGTCGGGACAACTGTCTCGAAGTTCCAGAAGGCTCAGCAGACTAGGCTCTGAGTAACCATCAAATCTTAGCAGTTCTCGGGTGCGACTGGTATTGCGACTGGTACTGCCGTATTCATGTATCTCAAGTTTCCGAAGTGTAGTTCCATGAGAGGCAATAGATCTCACGAAGTCTTGATCAAGTCCATAATCGTCGAGGACGAGCTCTTCCAATCCTTCAAATGATTCAAGAAAGTCCGAGTAACAATGTTGCTGTTGGAATCTGTAGTGAATACTGGTGGCATCATCGTAATCCTCCGCAACGCCAACGATCTTCAATGTTTTAAGCCGAATGCCTTCTGGTGCATAAGAGATTGATTGTAGCAGGTTATTAACATGATAGCATGCCCTCAATTCAAGAGATTTCAGCATGGAAAAGCGCACTTGTTGCTGGACCATGTTTAATGTTCTACGACGGAAAGTGTAGTACTCTAAGCAGAGCGTCTCCAAATTCGGTAACGTCTGACAATTCTCGATTTCCATTATACCATCAGGCTTATAACGATCGACGTATTCTCTGATATTACCTCGGAATCCAAAGCATCTTGCAGAGCCAATATTGCAATAAGCCACAGTCAACTTGACTGACCTTGGGTTGTGGCTCATGTAAGGAAAGGATGGGAGATATCCGAATTTTCCGTAGCCCGCGTCCAATATTGTTATATGGAGTTCTTCAATATTCGGATGAGCTTCAATAGCTCTCGTGAGCCGATCGCTTAAAGGTTCTAGTGCATCCCAACTGAATGAAGCGTGGTTAGGTGGCGCTCAAGTTACCTCAAAATGAGAAGCGTCCTCGTACGTACCAGAAAAATTTGACCATTGGCAACAGAGGTAGAAGACTAAGCACATCCACCATATAACGGCGTGCGAGCGTCATCGAATAACTGTAAAGCTTGGATCCCATGGTCACCGTTAGGCTTTGAACATACGACCGGTGTCCGGGTGTGATGTGCATGAGCACGCTCAGGAGTAGTGAAGTCCATGGTGCCTCCATACCCGAGAAATCGAGAACTATATCACGATACAGCCACTTGAGCCCTGGTTTCTTGGCTATCTTCCGCACTCTACATAAAGAAGCGAGATCTTGTTTCGCTCCATTCCGGTACAGCTAACACCGAGCGAAAGGGTGTGAGCTAGTACAAGCAGCTAGACAGCAAACCAACGAGTCTCTTTCTGCTTACCATTTCTGCTACGACGTACAAAGTATCCTCGTCCAAGTCGGAGAAAGTCTTCTCTTTTGCTTTAGCGCTCCGTGTTTTCATGATGTAAGATGAAGCTGTCTTTCCTGACAGCCATCATGGTCCCGATATAGGTCCAGACGCTATATACTCCCAATTTGGCAAGGATTAGAGCAGCCAGCTTCAGCGGATCCCCACAGAGCATGAAATGCAGAATTCCTGTTGGCAAACCTGCTGATTTTCATTGCTCCTATACATCGCCACAAGCGTCGGCTTTAGAGAGGGTAAAAGAATGTAACGGCAAATTGAATGACAGTGGATGACAAAGATAGAGCAGCAGTCATGTCGAATGGGAAAAGCACTTGGATGAAAGCCGTGGTCTTTGTCCTTTCATGCTACGCACCAGGCCGTGCAGAAAACCAGTAAAACAAGAAACAGGGCCAAACTCGCCGGGTCAACTAGTAGCAATTTTAACATAAAGATCAGATATTGATCAGTACCTTTCGTTGCTTTGTCCAATCGTTCTTTGTGCTTTGAGATAGAAACCCAGCCAACGCTTGTATTCTTTCAAGAAATGTTGAGTCGGGTTGTCCATTTGATCTTAATGGAGAACAGTAAGTACTTTCTACACCTCCCGATGATTGGATGCCTTGTTATCACGGACAAAGTACTCAACCCCGTTGTCGAGCCACTGAAACGTGCTGATCCCCTCATTGAGGATCCATTCCGGGCGGTCTCCATAGGTTCTCTCCTGTAGCGATTATGAAGTCTGTAGCGTGTACATCTGCATATTCCTCCCCAAGCCAAGGAGCATTTTTAGAAGCCAAAATGCCGAGTTGAGACAGGAGTAAAGTCCAATAATGGCTGGATCCTCATGCTTTCTTCCGGCGAGATTATAGCTTCCGTAGAGGCTTAAGGACCTGCAACAATCCTTTAGATGGATGGGCAACAGTCCTTAGTTCAATCGATCGTTGGAATGCGTTTGTTGCGTACGTAAATAGCCGGCACTGATTCTCCAAAGGCCGTACCTAGCATCGTTGAGGTCAGTGTTTCCCAAACCTCTCGTTTTACATAGACATATATACTCCTTCCCTTGTGCACTGATAGGTCATCCATCTTCATCTTACCCTCCCCTCCCACCACTTATCCTCCCCGCCACCACCCCACTCACCCCTCCTCCCACTCCTCTCTGATTACTTCAACTCCCTCGCCCCCCCATCCCCTACCCCCGGTTCCCCTGGTCCCCCCTTCCCCCTCGCCCCCATAAACCTCTCCCCCCACCTCTCCTCCGCCCCAAACAAGCCCACCGCCTCCATCGCACTCGGCCTCCCAACATCCGGATCCGCCCCTCCCTCTAGCAGCGCCTCAATAACCCCTTCCTCGTTCTTGAACACCGCGCCCGCGAGCGGCGACTGCCCGCGGTCGTTGAGCTGGTTCGGGTTGGCGTTATGCTGGAGGAGGAGGCGGACGAGGGGGGTGTGGCCGTGGTAGGCGGAGAGCATGAGCTGGGGGTGAGGGGAGGGGGTTAGTTGGGAGGTTTTGGAGTTTGCGCGGTAGGGTGAAGGATGGGGGGTTGGGGTAGTTGAGGCGATGGAGTTTAGGGGGAAGGAATGGAAGAGGGAGACACACCAGGCTATCCCCCTTGTCATTCGTCATGTTTGCCGGTAGCCCCGCAGGAAGTGCTTGCTGGAAGATATCGAGTCGGCCTTGGCGTGCGGCATCGTACATGCGAGTCGCAAAGGCGATGATTTCTGGAGTGTGCATTGGACTGGCTGCATTGCTAGTACTGGCTGCATTGGGTGGATTCGGGGATGGGTTTTGGGCGGAGGGGAGAGCGGAGTAATGAGAGGGAGTCGGGGTGGGCGGTTCTGTAGAGTCTGTGGATGCTAGCATTGTTTGGGGTATGATAAGAGGCATACTTGTGTGGTGGTGGATGTCCAGGGGAGGATTGGGAGGAGGGGTGGTGGGGAAAGCTGCGGAAGTGACGTCAAGAGTAAGTAGGAACATGGGGAGTGGAGCGGAGCGGAATAGGATTCTTCTCGCTCGAAAACCCACTGGGATACATAATTCCATACAGAATGTGAAAAGGACTTGTTGACAATATCTAGTTTAATCACAATCTACAGTGCTTGGGTATGTAAACACTATGCTAATGCTTCGCTCATATCGCTATCCCATGCACCTGTAAAAGCCGCTTAAATCCCATCTATCATATCTTCATCAACCCTCAAGCCGGAAACTCATCCTCGAGCGTCAGTCTCGCCATGACATTCATACTCAGCAATTCCTGTATCAACAACTTCGCCGCGTACGGTATGATCATTTTTGCCATCCCTTCCGACTTTTTGCAGGTCTGACAATACCCTTGATAACCCATCAGCCCGCAGGTGCCGCAGATGTCGACTTGATGCGCATCACTGGATATCATTAATCTTTCAAGGAGTAATTGCGAAGCCCCGTAAGCAATGAGACAATCACGTTCCATCTCCCCGAGACGAAGTCCTCCATCTCTCGATCGTCCTTCGGTAGGTTGACGCGTCAGAGTGGCTCTGGGTCCGCGGGCTCGAGAGTGCATTTTGTCTTGAACCATGTGCTTGAGCTTCTGGTAATAGATAGGACCGAAGAAGACATAGGCGGGGAGGCTCTCGCCTGTGATTCCACTGGTAAGAAAATCCTTGCCCGAGTAGCTGAATCCATTTCTGATGAGGATGTTCCCCATGTCTTCAACTTTACTGCCACCAAAAGCCGTACCATATTGCAAGTCGCCGGACATGACGCCTGCTTTTCCAGAAACAAGCTCGAGCATCTTTCCCACCGTCATACGTGACGGGAAACCGTGGGGATTCATGATTATGTCTGGCACAATACCGTCGTCGTTGAAAGGCATGTCTACTTGCTCTGCAACAATGCCAACGACCCCTTTCTGCCCATGACGAGAAGAGAATTTGTCGCCAACTTCTGGCCGTCTTGTCTGCCGGGTCTGGACCTTTATCAATCGATGATCGGCTTCGGTTACGGATATCATGACCTTATCGATGTAGCTTGGGTCAGGAAGGCGGTAGGTCATCGGTGTATCTCTGTACTCGTTCGTCCCGTAATCCGATCCGAGTCCGGTGGCATTGGCATTCAGAGGGACTTGCTTCATAATATAGACTTCCCCTGAACTAACTTTCTCTCCAACCTGCGCCAGCCCATGCTCATCGAGAAGAGCGTGTTTCCGTATCGGAGCTCCATTCTCGATGTAACGGTCACCTACACGGTCTTCTGTTCCGTTGGGGTATTTCCGCAGGGTAGTGGCATATTTTCGGAAGACTTGGCAGCGCCCAAAGCCTCGATCACATGACGCCTTGTTCAAAACCAGCGCATCCTCGATATCGTAGCCAGAGTAACTCATGACGGCCACAGTGGCATTTTGGCCTGCAGGTAACTTGTCGTATTTAATCAGCTCTATGGCTCGTGTCTTTACCATAGGCTTCTGCGGGTAGACCATAAGGTAGAGTAGGCTATCGATGCGTAGGAACTGATTATGTGCAATGGCACCAATGGCTTGTTTACCCATGGCGCATTGATAGGTATTTCTGGGTGATTGATTATGGTGGGGATATGGAATGAGGCCAGCAACTGCTCCTAAGATTGTAAATGGCTCGATTTCGAGGTGGGTCGTAGCATCGTTGACGTCGGTCTCGTACATAGCAATATTGGAGTCATTCTCTTCGTTAACATCAAGGTATTCGACAAGTCCACGAGAAAGAAACCCGTCGAAATCAATCTTGCCTTTTCGCAACATCCGTAGGAAATTCACAGTAACTTTTGATTTACGTTTCTCGACGATGATCAGTGGACGGCATATTCGTCCTTCATCGGTAGCAATGTGGACTGCATTGTGATGATGGTTGATGAAGATACTTACGAATTCTGAAATCCGCCCTAGACGACGAAGTCTCCGGAAAGCGTCAAGGAATTGTTTTGGCAGACGGGTCAATGCAATTGGTGTACCATTAATGAAGATGATATATGCGCCTCTGGCATACAAGTCTTTACCATCGACAGCGGCAATGTCCTGAGCTCCAAGTATGAAAACTAGTCTTCGGACAGGATCTTCCTCGTCGTCGGTAGTGATATGCGTCATCAAGGCCAAATTTTTCACCAAGCCGCAGGCCTCTCCTTCAGGTGTGTCAGACGGACACAGCATTCCAAATTGAGAAGGCTGCAAAGCTCGAGGCCCACTAATCTTTCTCGTTTTCTCAAATTGACTGGTAATCCTCGTCATCATACCCAATGCGCTGATGTAGCTCAAACGGCTCAGAACATGTGTGACACCGGCTCGCTTCATTCGGAAACGTTTCAAGTCCCAATTGCCTGTTGAAATTGCCCGGTTCATACCTTGTGTGATGTGGTTAGCGTGCACCTGCAAGATGTTAAAAGCATCAAATGCTTCGGTCCTGGCCGGCTTTTTCAGAGTTTTGTCGATAGTCATCTTGACATCACGATTGAATTTCTTAAACAAGTCCTCAAAAAGCAATGACAAGAGCTGACCGGCTAGCTCAAGTCTTTTGTTCCCAACATAGTCTCGATCATCCACCAAGCTGGGGTCATGGAGTGCCATTAATACTCTTCGCACCATAAAGGCCACGTACAGGGCTTTTGGCCGGAAATTTAAGCCTTCCACCGGGACATGCGTTATGATAACGGAACGCAAAGCCTCCAAGGCATCCTGAGCATACATTCTTCGCGGCATCCCAGCGACATTCTTCCGGACGAGTTTTATACGGGCGCCTAAGTATTCCAGGGCTTCATGCTGGGTATAAACCCCGAGCTTTGCACATTCTTCGAAGTTGGCCAAGAAAAGATCTTGGTACGTGGCGTCTTTTCCTGCAACCATAAGGAAAATCTCGTTGTCGGAGTGAACGCCCATGGCCTTGAAGATAAGCACAACGGGAATATCTTCGTTGAGAACGTTATGCTTCAAAAACATCCGGTCATTCTTCATGACAACGTAGCTCTTTGACTTGCGCTCATGCGTTGAACTGTCCAGATTAGTGTTGGAAGATGGCAATTCACGGGGACGTCTACCTTGTGACGGATGCTTGAACCGTATCTTTCCGAGACTCCCGTTCTACGATAACTCGGTTTTTGCTAAGTTGCTCTTGGACTAAGATGACCTTTTCGGTGCCGTTGACAATAAAGTAGCCACCAGGATCCAGCGGACATTCATGAAGGAGACTCATATCCTTCTCGGCCTTGTCCGTGAGAACGCATCTAGAACTCCGGAGCATCATCGGTAGCCGGCCAATCGAGACTGCCTTCCTCCGAACCTCACGAACTCCACGCCAGTAGGAGATGTTGACAAGGATCGGGGCTGCGTAGGTTGAATCCCGTAGCCTACACTCATTCGGCGTCACAGTTGAATTCCATTCCGACCTTGAATAATCGGACTGCTCCTCGTCAAGGCGATTCGGTTTCCCAATGTAGATGTCGGTAAAGGTGAGGAAGAACTTCGGATCCACATCGCTAACGACGGTCCGATTTGCTTCAACGATCTTCTTCAGCTCCACTTCCATGAAGAAGTTGAACGAGTCAATGTGCTGCTTGACAAGCCCTTTTACTTTCAGAAAGGCCGGAAGAAGATTCCATTTGTCCTGAAAGCGTTGAGTAAAGTGCAAAAGTGCGAGAGAGAGAGCATGAATCGAGAGCATCCACGTACCTTTGCCGTATCAATGGGTGCAGTGAGTGATTTGCCTTGATAAAACGGTTCGAGGAGAGCATCAAAGCCCTAAGTCGGGTTAGACTTGCCGAAAGGAAATGAAATTCCACAGGGTTAGCTACATCTTCTTGACCAGCTCTCTTGGCTTTTTGCTGGTCTGCCGCAGGAACATCTTGTGCCTCATCATGATGGACTGCTTTTTTGGGTTGGCTTGGCTTTCTTCCTTTTTTTGCTGGAGGTTTAGCTGCTGGCTGAATATTCTCAGCATCGTCGGGGTTTCGTTAGCAGGCTTGAGAAGGACATACCTGAACCAGATCCTGGCCTTCTGCGATGACTTCTGTAGTTTCTACCGGTTCTGGCGGTCTCTTGCGTGCAGTTGCAGGAGCCATGACAATAACAGTTTGATGTTCGTGCGTTCGCTCGTGCGTCGCTCCTCCATCGACAGCGAGCAAGCCCAAAGAGGAATAGAAGGATTCTGTCGATCAAGCGCAAATCTACTGGACCCTGGATTGGAGTGTGTCGTAGTGGCGGCTAACACCAAGACAGTTAGCTCAACGCTCACCGCTTCTCTCCTCCGAGTCCCAACTGCAGAAGCCTGAAGGTGAGGTAGTCAACGTACATTTGTAGTCCCCTGATCGTCGCCTGATTTGTTGGTCCAGAGGATTCAAAGCAACTTCAAAGATGTGGGATTGGCCAGCAACAATCACGACCACAGCCCACACAGATCAATCAATCATCTATCTGCTTGTGCGACCTGGAGGCAAAAGATACAAGTAACAATCGAGGCCGAGGCCGCTCATCGACATGAGCAAGTTCATGCATGCATGTGATCAGTACAACACCCATTGGTCAATCAATCGTCGAAGCTCTGAAACTCTCCACACGCCGGCACGGCAAGAAGCCCGGGGGAGAATGGCCTTCCTTCATCCTTCCCCCACATCTGATTTGGTACAACGTCAAAGAGCCTCTTCCGAGCGTGTGTTGTTCTATCATACATACGGTACCTAAGGGATCTTACTGGAAGGAAACCAATTCGCTTCCTCCCGCTGAAAGAAACTGTATGAGAAGGTACGGTAGTATAGTGTCACTCGCAGACCCACAACAATTCATTAAGAATTACTAGTATCAGTAGAGTGAGTCCGGAAAATACTTTACATATAACCGTGCAGATGGATGGCGCTTCCAGAAGTACCTAAGGGACCTACCTGATTGATCTGCGGATATCGATTTAATGTACATGTGCTGGCTTCTGTGCCACCAACGACAGCTTCCATGCAGAATAAGTAGGGAGAAAGGCGCCAGATGTAGCCATCACGCATGCAAGCACAGCACTCTGAACAGTACTCCGTGTAGGATTCAAGTCAATCAACCCTACGACAGATTGCCTCTGACAGCTTCTCTGAAGTGGCGTTGATAGACAAGTCAAAATCAAGTGGTTTATCGTCTCCCTCATGTCTGTTCTGCTCTAGCAGTGGCAGGGGTAATTTACCAGCATTTACCAGTGCCGCTAGCGGAGAACCCATTCAATTCCCTATTTTTACCCTCAACCTCGACCTTCCCCCCTCCCCCCCCCCCATCATTTCTGTTGTACTTGTACTAAGGGCCTCTTCATATCATCATTGGTACTCTCTTGGAAAGCTGTGCCGGGTCCAAGAATCAAAAGACAGCAGGGGCTTCGCAGGCCGACCCACTGCACGCAATTTCATTCACTTGTCTGTCCGATTGAGATACAGCCGGCCCCAGATTGACATCATTTACGGTGAGCTCAAAGCCTTCCGTTGCCATCATTCACCCCTCATTCAATCAATCGTGTAGTCCCTTATTCACCCCCTTGCTCCTTGCTTCATCCTCGCCGCCAAGCATCTTCATCTTGAATCTTCATTCTTGACATGAACATGCACCGATGTGCTAGAGGCTCGTACTTACTGAGGTGATCATAGACCAGCATGGCATTCAACAACTCCCTCACCAGTCGTCTTGACGACTTGCGATCCAAGAATCCGCAAGCAACATCAAGTGAGACCAACAGCGGTTACACAACCCCTTCGCGATACAGCGGAAGCTTCATGACCAGTCACTCTCAACCCTCCAATGACGCTCGAGCAAGTCTACAACGCCGCTTCACCACGGATTTGAGCAAGATGTCAACGTTGACACCAATTGGGCAACAACCGGGGCAAGCGCTGGAGCCGATAGAAATATCATCAACGGTGAGTTCGTCACTTCCCCGCTCGCGATCGCACCCTTTTCGTGTAACTCTGAACACATCACTTACTTCCATCACTCGTTGGTCCTTGCTTGAAGCTAGCATTCACGAACAATTGCTGACATTCCTTTCCCTTAGACTCTTCACAAGGTCCAGCTAGTAAGCTTCACCCCTCCTCCCCCACCTCACCTTTCTCCCAAAACATGTCAGATTGAAGCCTTTACATCTGCATTGCCGATTGTAGGACTTGTCGCTGATAAATAACAGCTTGAGAAGAAGCGTCAAGAGTACGAAATGTTACGCGAGCAGCGTAGAAGATTTGATGCAGAGCTCGAAATATTCAACATGCAGCAGGCAAAGGAGAAACAAGAGTTGGACCAAATGGCACAAGAACTACATCGGGTTAACTTGTCTACTGGACATCAGAGCGAACCAACCACACCTCCAGAGTATCGTGACCATGGCTATCCTTCGGTCTTTTCACGAACCAATCGTTACTCATCCTCGAGTATGACATCGCCCCCAGGGTTGAACCGTACCAGTCGTTCGGGTTCTCAATTGACATCTCCCCCTTCGGAATTAGCACAGACTCTTCATAATCATATCAATTCGGATACATTGCCATCGAAATCTGTGCCGGGCTCTAGGCGGGGCTCGAGCGATAGGATTGCAGGTTATGTTCCTGAGATTAGTTCGACAACACAACGTGGCGGAGCAGCGTAAGTCACCTTCACCTTGTTGACCTATTTTGCATTCATTATATCGATCATTTGCATCGTTTATCCTCGTCGTAAGCGTAGCCTGGGTTTCCGTTTGCTCTGCCATTTTTGACGCTCATGGGGCCAACCAACGCCCTCGAGTGGAACTGCTCCCTTGATATTGTGCTAACTCAGGCCTTAGGAAAAACCGATACTCGATGCCGGTAACTGGGTCCAGAGGTCGTATCAACGGAGCCAACACTGAGTACTCCCCAGCCGTGGGATTGGGTCAGATCAATACAACAAGCTTTCTTTTTACAGACGATGACGAAGCGTCAAAGAAAGAATCCGCGACTTCGCCAGATGTGAAGAGCTACCTTCAAATGAACGCTACTGACGACAAATTTCCGATCCTCGTCCGCCGAGACGAGTATCCCGGCCTCGTAAGTAACGCCTTTACTTCAGCTTTTGGTCGTACTAACGGATCTCTACAGCTATCGGCGTCTTCAGCTGCGCTAGACCTAGCGCTTTCTCAATCCCCTGGTCCAGACTCGCAGCCCAATGGGTGGACACCGTTTGCCCGTCACCGCTCTTCTCAGCCCAGTCTCCCTCAGAATACCTTCAATTCTGTTCCGAATGGGAATCTCAGCAATGGTACTTCGCAGAGCGGATCACAAAAGTCTCCTGAAGCTATCGGTAGCTCACGTCAACCCAATCGGCACTCGATGGAGGCAACATTGGCATCGTACGCTCAATCGAGTCTGGCGGGATTGGCCCTGTCTGATGATACGACATCGGGTAGACCTACTTTGGCCAACATCCAGTCATCGTACTCTACGAACGATATTCCCACCATGAAGACCACAAATGGCCTCGGAACAACGATCACGCCTCCAAAGACACATGCGCAGCAACACTTTCATAATCACAATGCCAGCCTTGGTCGTATCCCCCCACATGCTGTTAACAACAACGCCATTAATAACTCCGTCAACAACCCCGTCAACAATGCCGTCAACAATCGCCACAGCCGCGAGTTTTCAGGAGGTGAAGGGCGTCGCGAAGAGCCAAGTAATGGCTATGGCTACTTCCAGTCAGGTCTACAAGCTAGTGCAGCACCCTTTGGTCCGTCTACAACGGCGCCGTCGCCGACTGAATCGGCTCCCAGCGCTGTGACCCACATGAACAACGCGGCTCAGTATCCGAGCCCTGCTTACTATGGTGGATACGGGATGCAACTAATGAATATGGGAATGAGCCCGATGCACATGGCGAGTCCTATACCTTTCAACAATCCGATGCAGGCATATCAATCTCATTCTTCTTTCTCTCAATACCCCAACTATGGACCCCCAGGTCGCTTCGGCGATAGTCAAGCTAGGGTCATCCAGCAGCGTCGTCTACAGAATGGAGAAGAGAATGCTCGTTTTACCAACGTCAAGTTGGAGCATCTTCAGGGCGAGATTTATGGGCTGTGCAAAGATCAGCATGGATGCCGTTATTTACAAAAGAAGTTAGAAGAACGCGATCCTGAGCATGTGCATTTGATTTTCGTTGAAACAAACCAGCATGTTGTAGAGCTGATGACTGGTACGTTGAGAACCTTAAACAAAGATGACTTAGCTGACCTTGTCAGATCCTTTCGGCAACTACTTGTGCCAGAAGCTACTTGAGTTCTCAAACGACGATCAACGCACAGTATTGATCAACAACGCTGCACCACAGATGGTCAAGATTGCTCTTAATCAACATGGGACTCGTGCATTGCAGAAGATGATCGAGTTCATCTCTACACGAGAGCAGGTATGACTTCAATTTCTCTTTGATCGTTTGTCTTCGCTGACTCTGGATTAGATTCAAACCATTATCGAAGCTTTGAAAGATAGAGTAGTTGAGTTGATTCAGGATCTGAATGGCAACCATGTAATTCAAAAGTGTCTTAACCGTCTCTCTCCGGAAGACGCTCAGGTATGGTCTCAACATGTTGATCTATTTGACTATAAGTAATTGGGTGTAGTTCATTTTTGACGCTGTTGGCATCAACTGCGTCGTCGTCGGTACTCATCGCCACGGTTGCTGCGTTTTGCAGCGTTGTATCGATCATGCTTCGGGTCATCAAAAAGCACACCTCATTAGTCAAATCACCGCCAATGCCTTTTCCCTTGTTCAGGACCCCTTTGGAAATTACGTGTTACAATACATTGTAGACCTCGCCGAGCCTGCTTTTACCGACCCACTGTGTTACAGCTTCCAAGGCAGCATTCCCTTGTTGTCGAAGCAGAAGTTTAGCTCCAACGTTATGGAAAAATGTCTCCGTGGAGCCCAATCGAGCGTTACCCGTATGATGATCGAGGAGATGTTGAACGCCAACGAGCTTGAAAAGATGCTCCGCGATTCTTTCGCCAACTACGTTGTCCAGACAGCTCTAGACTACGCCGACCCAGAGACCAAGTCTCGCTTGGTTGAGGCTATCCGTCCGATTCTGCCAGCTGTTCGCTCAACCCCTTACGGACGCCGCATCCATGGTCGCATATCTGGAAATGAAGGCCAGGGCCGCCTCAGTGGTGGTGCCACTCCCAATGATGCGTCTTCGCCAGGGCAGATCCCATTACCACGACAGATGAACACCAAAACAGTGCCCAACTCTTATCCAGCACCAGCTATCAATGGTTTCCAGGGTATGAATGGTGCATACGTCTCGCCCACACACGGCGCCTATCTGGCCAATGGTAACTTGAACAACTTGGCATCCTATTCGCCATCCAGCACAGCCGGATCAGCAGCACATTCGCAGACCTTCAGCAACGGATCTAACACCTTCACCCAGTTCGGTTCTGACGCCAGCGCAAATTCTGTACATCAGCCCACACCATACGCCCGCGCTCCCCAACTCAACGGGTTCAACTACTTCTGAGCTTTATACTAGTTGCAGACTTACCATGTTGTACAACGAACGACGAAACGAATATTACGCAAATACGGCCCAGGATTGACTTGCAAATGTCACATTATCTTCTACCTTTACGAAGCATTACGATTTGCACATAGCTTTGGAGGTTGAACAACTCAATACCAGGTGTGGCGCCTTGAGCACTTGCTGTACCATTGGGCGTATCTGCAGTCTTTGCGCTTTACTTGGTGTTCGATATCCAGTATTGCTTGATCTCACGAGGGCATTTGCTTCTCTAGCGGGTTTGGTAACGACGACATACCGAGAAGGTGTTTTGTTTCTTTCTGTATCTTTACGCATAGACTACCCAGTGGTTTTTTTCTTTTTGCATTACGGCCCCATTATGTTTTCAAGATCAACACTTGCCCAAAATTCCCTTTTTACCTGGCTGTTTCCTGCTTCTGCGGACTCCAGTCCTAAGAGCAGCCAGCCGTCATCTTACGTGGCTATTGCTGCTACCGGTGCAGCATCTAGCCTTGCCGACCCGAAAACAGCCATTTCGCCTGGCTCTACCTGCAATCTTTCGGCAGATACTTTAGCAGCCTGGCATCAGCCATATCACGATTTTCTTACTTGTTGCGTTTTCATCTTCTTGTGGCAGATCCATACCATCTTCATACATTTGCACGTAAAAGCAACTTGCTGGCCTTTGATCAGCGAGACGGAGATATTCATGATCGATAGCCAGAATCATTCAAACGAAAGTATTTGGATGGATGTATCTAGAAACTTGGCATGTTTTAGAGAATGCCAAGGTTTTTTTATGATATTCATGTAGACCATTGTGAGCCAATGGCTTCGAGAGTGTTTTCCAAAACCAAACACACATACAGTATACCACTCAGCCACGAGCTTGAAGCGCTCCCCTGACGTCCCACAACCACCTACACACACCAAAAATCCCCTCACCCCGCTCTGCTTTGATCTTTATGTGCCATGGTCGAGACATCCGCAGCATTCCTCTTCGTTTAAGAAAACTTTTCTCCAGCAGCGAGTTGTTGTAGAGGAGAGAGAGACGTGACGAAGGGGGTGGAGGAGGGGGTGGAGGAGGGAGAGGATGGGGGGTTTGGGGGGGGGTTTGGGGGGGTTTTTTGGTGTGCGAAGGGGATTGAATTGATTGATGAGAAAGCCGGTTGGGGGGGGGGGGGATTAACAATTAGCCCGAATAGGGGGGATAATGAAAACGCCTTACTACTGTATGTAGTAATGAAGTGGTAAATGGTGAATGGTGAATGAAGCTGTGGGGGTTGGCGGTCTGGTTTTCTTTTTTTTTTGTGTTCTGGTAAGGGTGGGAGAAGAAGGGGGGTGAGGAAAAGGTGGGTTATGGGGTTATGGTAGTTGGGGATGTGTGGAAATGGGGGGCTAAAAGGGATGGTGGGGGGGGAGGGGGGGGGTTGGTGAGGAAAAGGTGGGTTATGGGGTTGTTGATTCCTTTTTTTCTTCGTATTGTTTTGAATTTCGTTTGTTGGTTTTTACTGGAGGGCTTTTTTGGCTGCTTGTTTTTTTCTTTTCTTTTTTTTGGTTGGTGGAAAAGGGAGGGGGGGACGTGGGGGGAGGATGGGAATATGGATTTTCCTTTTTTTTTTTGGCTTTACGGGGGTTTTTGATGGCATTGACTCTTCTGGATTTTTATGGTTTCTGTTCGCTATCTTATTACCCCTTTCTATTTTTCTTTCTTCTTTTTCTTCCTTTTCAGCGCGGTCTCTTATCGTCTTCCCGTTTTCTTTCCATCTTCTTCGTTCTCTCTTGTCTCAGCCCCTTTCTTCGCCCCAAACCCCCCCTCAAGACCAAATCTTTCAACCCCGCTTTTCACTTTTCCCCCAAATCCTAAACCTCCTTTTTCTACACTTTCCCAGCATCGCTCGTAGCCCATGTCTCTCAGCTATAACTGTAATCTAGGAATAAAGGATAGACAATAAGGAAATACCGGTAGGATGAGGTTTTTTGTTGAAGGTTAGATGGGAATAAGATGAAGGAAGAGGGAAGAGAAGAGTTTGACGGTTGGTTGGGGGTTGTTGGTGGTTGAGGTTTGATATGTGTGTGATATGGTTGGGTGGTGTGAAGGGCAGTGGGAAGAGCCATAGGAAGGTTCGAAGGAGTGTGGACGTGAAGTAAGTGGTCAATTGCGATGGCTTCGCGTTTTCGACGTCCTGGGAAATAGTTTCGGGGTTGGTTTGCAGGCGAGGGGGTTTAATGTGGGTGTTGGAGGGTGGTTGACGGTGGTATACGTGATGGATGGCGGTGGCGGAGGTATACCGGCCCTTTTCCCGAAGTGCTTGTGGAAGTTTGTCCGCCTTGATGATGGACAATAATGAGGAAGGAAGTAGAGCGGGCCCAGTGACTCTATTTCAAGTGAGCGGAAGATTTGGGTTGGATGGATGCTTCGCAAATCACGCGCTCTAGATGCTTGTAGCATGCTTGCCGAATAAGTCGCATCGATGAAACGAATATCTTGGGCACAGAGGCACAAAAGGCCTGCGAGATTATGTGGCAAACGTTTCCGTCAAACCCCCACGACCCCCTAGGAAACCCCTGCTCCCCTGTTCCCCCCCACAATCTCTATCAACCTCTCCTAACTTTTCTGGTCATCTCCCCTAAAAAACTCGCCTGATTTTCGTACTCGTCTTCTAACAGCATGCCGTACTTGTCGTCTAGCACTGCATATGGAAATAATCTTCTCTTTGGGTTTTCCTCGAGAGGTAAGCGGACCTCCTCGGCCCTGCTGGGTTGCGGCGGGGGGATTTGGCAGGGTGGCATATGATAAGGAACATTGACAGCTAATATTTCGAATTGGCGTAGCCTCCTGGGTTCGGCATCTGAAAAGGCTATAGAGAGTGCGTACCAAGAAGTGCTGTGCTCGGTCGGCCCACGGTCGCATGGTCCTGCCATACTAGTCACTAAATGAAACGCTCTCCAGAGTGCCGGCATGCCAAACGAGGAAGTCCAAGAGCTCGGGACACACGAAACGTATTTCAGGTAAAGGTAATTGAGCAGTGGCATTTGGTCCCCACGGAGCGCGAGCCGCGCATGTCTTAACCCTCCAACCCAATGGGACCCGTCCGATCGGCTTTGAGATCAAAATACGTCACGTTCTGCAAATGATCGAAGAAGATCTTGTCAAGTTTAGATAAAAAGGCCGGATGGCCGTGAATGGTGTTGATGTTCCACCGGGCGCCATTATGGTTCCCATATATCGAGAGAGTGAATCGCTCTAGCATGCCCAGGAAATCATAGAAAGCTCGATTGCTGAACGTAGAAACTTCTTTCGGCATGAGCGCTTGAATTTCCAGGGCCTTGATGCACGGTTGCTGGTTCTGGGCTAGCAATTTGTATGTTTTAGCCATCAATGCTCTCCAAGCTCGATCGTCTTCTGCAGATGAGATCTGCTCTGCAGTCTCTCCATCGCTATAATCGAAGTTCTCATCGTTCCAGAAATCCTCCCAGTCAATTTGTTTGAACTTGATGCGCAGAGATTGTAGACGAGGGAAGAAGCGTCGAAGATTAGACAGAATTGTACGGACATTGGAAGGAAAGAAGGTAGAAATATTCGAAGAGCCCGCCTTCGTATTGTTTTCTTCGATTCCGTCTCCTTTTTTCACTTCGCGCTTTCCCCCCCTAGAGTCAACTGTCGTCGAGCCGGTATAGAACAGATTTTGGACGTGCTCGCTCTATCGGCTGTCGGCCAGAGCAAGCACAGAAGACGAATTCTTCTCACTGTTGTCCAACACGATGGTTTTGAAGATATAGGGAGCAAGTAAACAACGGTAAGACGAGCAAGTGCAACTTCATGAGTGGAGAGCTTCTTGATCTCCACCTTGGCTTAGGAGCTCGACAATTACTAGCTGCAACTCCGCAGTCAAACTACTTAAGAAACAAGACATGGTTGAAGATTGCTGTGTCGTGCGTATTTACAAAGTGCTTGTTCAGTGTATACGAGTAACGGCGCAATTCGAGCGGCTAAAGCCGTGCGGCTGAAAACGAGTATTAGAATTCATTAAAATCCATACTTGTGTGAGAAAGAGAGTCTTGATTTTATCAACCCGAACACCTTGTTATAACTCGAAGTTCTCACTAGACGCTAGAGAGTGCTGACCAATAGAATAGTGTAGACCCCATGTGTAGGTGATAATTTAGCGTGAGGGAGGTTCAAACAGAAATCTCTACATTGACAACTAAGATAATAGCAAATTTTAAGGGAGGCTGTAGGGGTGATGCAGCTCAAAATTGCAACATCTGATTCTCGAATAAGAAAACCATATTGTAGTTCAAATAGCTGATTAGTATCGTTCATTGAGGGTCTGGAATGTCATTGGACAAGCACCTAAAACTTCCAGTCGATCTGTTGGTGAGTGTTGCATATCTTGTGTTCGGACTGATTATGGGTCTTATAAAAAGGTCGCACGTGCCAGGCCCGTCTTTTTATCCATGTTTGAATTGACTTGCAGCTCGTCTGTAGCGAGGATATTTAAAGGTTACATGCTGCATTCTCCAGTCTATTGTGAAAGAGAGGTCCTTTCTGATGACCGTTGAAACTGCTAAAAGCCGAAGAACTGTGCCGTGTCAAGCAACGTCGAACCATCCTCGCTATTTCGCTCGTTTGCTTGGTCGGAAATAAGCCATCGCTGAGGATTCCTAGGTGGCTATCGGAATCTCTGCCATACGCTCGCTTCCCATTCAAAAAGCAGTCCCGCCAACACCTTCACCTGTCAATTTCTCTAAATGCCCTTCCGCCAACTCACTCTTCAACCCCTCCCGCCTACTCTCCCTCTCTGCCTTCTCCCAGTCCCTCAAGCCCTGCCTCTTGATCTTCTGCTTTTCTTCAATCTGTTCCAACAACTTCTTCTTGTCTTCTTCTATCTGCTGTAAGCGCTTCTCCGCTGCTGGATCAAGGCCGCTAGGTGCTAATTTGCCGCCAGGGACGATTGCTGGGATGGAGGCGAGATGTTGCGAGAAGCGCTGCGTACGGGGATAGGTGGTTGAGGAGCTGTTGTTCGAGCGGAAGGGCGGGCGACCGGAGTCAAAAGGGGCCCGGGAGTCATGGTATGGTGGTCGTGAGTCGTAAGGTGGGCGGGACTCGTGGTGGGGTCGGGAGTTGAAAGGCGCTGGGCCATCAGGGGCATGAGAGCCGCGTGGGCCAGCCGGTGGACCATCGCGAGTGTCGTGGTTCTGCTGGCGCTGAGGTGGGCCGTGATTTTGGGATGATGGGTATCCACCGCGGCGTGGAGGACCGTAAGGTGCATCTCTGGGACCATCTCTACCGAAAGCCGGGCCACCACGTGGGCGAGTGGGGGCGGAAAGTAGGGAGGCGCTACTTGGTCGGTTATGAGCGGACATGGAGATCGGAGCTGATGGTGGGCCAGATGGTGAGTCGCGATGGTGAGGCTCGTTGTAGTGAGATCCTGGACCACTCGGAGGACCGCGAGCGTCACCGTTACGGTAACCTGGTCCGTGGGGAGCACCCAATTGTGCATTGGACCAAGTGCTGGGCGTTGTGCCATTGCGGAACTCCTCTTGCCGGTTGGTGGGAGGCGGCGAGTCACGTCTTCTTGGAAGCGGAGAGCGTTGACGGTAAGCTAGCGCGTCGCGGGGTGGAGAACGCGTAGCAGGAGAGTAGATTCTTCGAGGAGGCGATCTCTCACGGTGAAGTGGAGATCTTGGAACGGGCGGCCCACGTAAGCTAGGATAAGCCGGAGAATGTGTGCCAGATCCAGCCATCGCCATCCGTTCAGTGTGAACATGGGGTGAAGAACGGTGAGAGGAGAGAGGAGAGCCAACACGGGAAACATGCTCAGAGCGTCGAACTAACGAGCGAGAACGCTCTCTTTGTGCTGGTCTGTAGTTATTTTCCCTCGGAAATCTAGAATCCCTTGGAGGCGAATAGTCGCGTCTCTCATACCTGTCTCGTGGTGGAGAAACCGCTCTCTCTTTTGCCATCGGGGGAGAACGTAGGCGGCGGTTCACGATTGGCGACGGATCTCTAACTCTCTTCAGAGGCACAGGCGACCTTCCACGTCCTGAACCATTGACGGGAGATCTCGAATATCGACGTGCCCTCGGAGGTGATCTTGGATATGCATCTCTTCCAGACGAGAATGTGCGGGGAGGTGATCTAGGTCGCCCTCTGTAGCCGCCGCCGCCTCGGTCTCTTCCTCTAAAAGCAGGGCTTCGCGAGCGACGTCGATTTGAGCGGCTCCGGGGTCTGTCACCTCGATTGCTTGTAGGAGCATAAGTGTCGGTGTACGATGGTGGTGTACGACCTCGTCGAGGAGGCGAACGATCCACACGATAGCTGTTCGGTCGTGGTGGAGAACGACCATTTCGCTCAGCCGGTCGGTAGGTTTCTCCACCCAAAGGCCTATCGCCATCGTTGTACCTATTTGGCATGAGCATCAGCTATAATGATTATATGGGTGGATTCATTGTGTTCCGTCCTCGCATGATCAAACGCCACTGTAAGGTAGATCTGGGAATAGAGGGCTGGATTTGAACTTACCTTCGGCCTCTGTCCATCGTGTTTCAATCTAACAGTGTTATAGAATCAAATGAGAGCTGCAAACCAGTATCTGACTACTGTATAGCGCACGGAGTAAGCTGTGGACGAGATACAGTTTCTACCGAGAGTGAGTGGTGGATGTGGGTTTAGATGTTGTGATGGCGCGTGAGTTTATGTTCTTGGCTCCCTCAGAATATTTCCAAAATTTGTCACACTAAGCCGGATTAGGGACCAAAGGCTGAAATATTTCGACACAAACCCTAAAACCCGTACAGTGTGTGCAGTAGGGCTCTGAGAAGTGGAATAACCGGCATTTAGTCTTGTATGCTGATACATCCCCAGTTGGTATGCCTTCTCCTATCTTATACTTCACATGGATCGATATGTGAAGCCAGCCAATGGTGGGCTTTAAACATGAATACCATTCACATTCATATACGTATTCACAGCGCATTCAATCTTGAGATAGGATCTTTTGAGGGCGAGGACGTGCATGTCTTTCAATCTTCCCTCACTAGCGTTTGGCCTTTCTCCCTTCATCTTGCTTCTGCCTCTTACGACTTTCTCTAGCTATCATATCACTTAGATCTTCTTGAATACCCCACTGGCCCTGCTCTTCTTTCTTTTGCGCTTCATACAACCTCTTCATGTCTTCTTTGTCCATCCCGTCCTTTGCTTGTAAAGCATCAGGATCCATGGCAACTTCCACATCACCCGGCTTCTTACGCTTTCTGGTGTCTTCTTGGCCTAATATTGGTAGACTGCTTTGAGCAGCCTTGAGATCATAAGTCCGATCACCTCCAAAGAAACCCGTTACCTTGGCTTGCTGTTCTGGGATTACCTGATACGCAGTCCGAGGGTGTATGGACTCTTCCGTATCTGTACCCCGTCTTTGCTTCCGTAGGTCAAACTCACCAGCCACGCTCTCAGCCCCACCGTACTCCGATGGTACCGTAGATGCCATGCCTCCTGGCGTTTCAAGGCCGCTTGGTGTCTGTAAACCTGCACCCACATCGTCGGCATCAGCATCTTCATCTTCTTCATCGCTCTCATCCTCTTCGGACTCTTCTTCAGGCTCTTGCAATTCTCCCCATAAGGTCTTTTCTACCGGTTCACCTAATTGAGCGTTCTGCTGCGGCTGTAGCACACCAAAGATATCACCGCCGTAAAGAGGTCGGTTGTACTCATCTACAGGTGGCTTGCCGTATCCGCCAGGGTGGAAACCCCATTGACCTCCTGGTGGAGGGGGGGCATTAAGCCCTGGGATCTTAAGGGCAGGATATGACGGCGGAGGACCGAAGCGCTGTTGATTAATCAGCCATGGCGGCGGGGCGCCGGGTGGAATATTCAGAGCTTCTTTCAACTCTTCGCTGAGCTCACCAGGTCGAAGATGTTTGAGGTTTGTCTCATACTCCTTCCCCTCGTAGTAAACTTCCCCATAGCGCGTAAGCTCTGGCTTTGTTTGGAATCGAAAGAAAGCTTCGTATAGTTTCTGATAGTCAATGTCAAGTTTGCCCATCTTTGGCTGGACTCTTTCACGCTGCTTCTGCTTCAGGCTTGCCTGATCTTGCTTCTCAAGTACTGCATCCCGCATTTCTGCAATGCCGGTCTCTTGGATGAATTTGGGTAAGGCGAAAGGAGGTTTCTCTACACCACGTTTCGAGGAGAGGTACTCGCGTTTTAACGACCAATGCGTAGGTACTGGAACAACATTCCGGTATGCTTTAATGTGTACTAACAAACGAGGATCTGATGCTGAGGTGTCAGTCCAGTCCACAGTTTCTGGTTTCTGGACTAAGGCTTTCAATTCTGCGACGGAGAGCTTATTCTGCTCTTTTCGCTTCTTTTTCGACATCTTTGGCACTCCTTGCTCCTCGTCCTCGTCGGGTATCTCATCGTCCTCATCGAAATATATCTCGGGTTTATCAAGATCTTTTGTTGATAAATCCTCTTTATCACCTTGCTCGAATTTCTCCATGACATCTTTGTACATTTCGTACAACGGGTCCGCTTCGTCCATTCCATCGATTCCATCGACTCCATCGATACTCGCAACGTCCTTTACTGCTAATGGACTGGAAGAGATAGGTCGATCATCGGATTCCACAGTCGACTCCGGTGTTGGTGTGCTTGTAGCCTGCAAACAGTCAGGAAAGCTCCTTTTTGCTAGAGTGATATGACCTACTTCAGTTTGCTTTGCGGCCTTCTTCTTCGCCCTCCTCATCTGATTCTTCGATGGCTTCACGGCTGACGGCATCGTTGCTAAAGAGTAGGTAATCTAAGTGCCACGGTGTAGCAAAAGGCTATGCGCAAGTCAAAATTCCGAGATTAGAGTCAGGCTGTTGCGACAGAACGTAGTTAGGTTTATTGTTGATGATTGGTGGTGTTCGATGTCAAGCAAAGTGAAATTGCGCCGGACTCATCACGCTAGTCCATATCGAACCTCACTATGGCACAGATCCACGACATATCATCAGTTGTATTGCTGTTCACACATTGTAATACAATCATGCTGCGTTCTTTGTCTCAAATTAGATAAGTATAGCTAAAAGAGCCTATATGGCATCTTTCGAGCTTCGGAAAAGCTGCAAGAAGTAACTTGAATTATGTAGATAATGTTCGAAGTGACCAATGCCTCTAGCCATAGACGACATAGACAACCTATTTAAAGCTTGACTTCGCATGGGATCGAATACGATGTCTCGCCGTCTGATCTTCCGACACCAGCCAAGATTGTTAAAACTCCTGAAGAGCAACGCCGACCAAGGCCACAATATGCAATGCCCCATCCAATAATCCTAAAACTCCGGTATCATGCAATGCGAGAAAGTGTTGCTAAGAATCAAGCCTTGGGTATGGCTGGAGTAGTAGCCTTCTTCTTGCCCTTGAATTTTTTCGACTCTATAGTCGAGATAATTAGCGCTATTGCATTCAAGGCTGGCCGTGATGTGCGCTTACCTTCCGCCGTTCTCTTCTTTTTTGGAGCACCCTTCCCTCTTTGTTTCGCCCTATTAGAGAAGTAGTTAGTTGGCTGCGCAGCTCCTAAGAGTAAATCCAGTGCTCATACAGCTCGATGAATTCAAGTCGGTCTTCCTCGTCTTCATCCCATGTCTCAAGGTCTGGATACAAGGCTCTCAGATCCTTCAATGTCGCCACCCGTCTGGGGTAGTATGCAGCTACTGAAGGCCCTTTTAATCTTTGGCGGAGGACTTTGTTCCCAGTTCGTAGACGCTCTGGATTGTAGGTGAGGGAGAATATGCGGCATTGCGTCTGTAGATATAAGCATTGAGCACAGGAAAAGCAGCCATTAGAAGAGCACCTTCAGCAGGTCAAGTATGCGCGATCTTGCGACCAACGTCGTTCCGGGGTTGGAAATCATGATGTGTTATACATATTAGAAAGGCAAGACTGGAGAATGGAGTGAAATGATTTAACCACGCTAGCAGCCCTACAGCCTTGCAAACCAGAGGCTCAAACTGTCTACTGTCCGTCCTGGAAACCAACTGATAAGTCCCGTCAACTCAACTGTTATTATGATATCAGACTTCAAGCCAACAATCTAGACATGACGAAAAAGAGAAGTTATGATGTCTGTGACCGAAATGCAGTGCGACCTCAGAAGAAACAAAAAACTACAGCTGCTGTGTGATAACTCCACCCAAATAGGTTCAAGACTGTCTATTGACTGCATAACAGGAAAAGTGTGAGAAGACAGGGCAGTCTTCACCAGATTTGTGTGATCCAGTCAAACCGGCCCGACGCCTTGATGGTTCAGAGGTGTCTGCTAAGCAAGTGCGTATGCCCAATCAGCCTGCATCCTCTGGCCATGGAAATCTAAAGCCTAACGACAAAGGCAAGTACACCAAACATGACTTCGATGGTCTTAAAAATGCTATGCCAATCGCCGAAAACACATTCCAAAAGTCTTTGAACTTCTCACTACCTCAACCTTCAAACCCTGGGGTACCATCTACTAATCCAGACCCAAGTGCAGGTCATCAAAAGGTGCCTAAGCCATCCAAGAATTTCAATAGGCATCAAAAGACATTGCCTGAACTACCCTTTATCCTTAATAGGCTTCTTGCAGATGTGCCCTTCACTCATCAGGGTGTACTAGGCGGTCGTACAGCTTCAGATGTCGTCAATTTGAGCTACGATCGGTTTGAGTTCGTTGGTGATGCGTACATCGAGCTGATAGCAACGCGTCTTATTTTCCCTCGCTTTCCAGATCTACCTGCAGGTAGATTATCACAAAAACGGGAGTCGCTTGTTAAGAACGAAACTCTTGCAGAGTTTTCTCTTGCTTATGGGTTTGATAAAAGAGTAAATCTACCGAAGTCTTATTTCCAAGGTCAGGAGCAGAACAAACTCTGGACCAAGACCATGGGAGACGTATTCGAAGCTTACGTTGCTGCTGTCATTCTCTCCGATCCCGTAAATGGGTTTGCCGTTGCAGAAGCTTGGCTGACTGAGTTGTGGGAACCAAAACTCTGCATGTCTGACAACATCGCGACGTGGGACTCCAATGCGAAGGTACAACTAGCCTCAAGAATCATGGGGAAGGGGATCAAGATCCAATATCGAGACGAAGCTCAGCCCAACGTGATCAGGAAGGAAGGCAAGGTAGTATTTCAAGTTGGTGCATACCTCACAGGGTGGGGATGGGAAGACGTGCATTTGGGTTCTGGTACAGGACTAAATAAGAACGAGGCGGGGAGCAAGGCCGCAACACAGGCACTTGCAAACCCTTTGACGGAGAAAATTGAGGCGGTGAAACGCGAATTTGACGTTAAGCGCACGGCAGAGAGAAACAACCAGAATGATACCACAGTGAGCCCAGAGGTCTGAGAGAATTAGACATGGTCCTGTCAAACTTCTATCACTACTTCTGCAATCGCCTTCAATCACGCAGTGTCTATGCGCCCAATAATGCTTGCGGGGCTTGTGCACTTGACGATACGACTTGACCTGGTAGGCTGTTGCTTTGCCTACATCCATCACTCATGCAATGTCCTTTAACCAGAACCTTCGTTCGTGTACGCATGTATAGATGTTGTGGTGTAAGTCAATTTCTACTCCTTTAAGCAACGACCGCTTGTTCTGTCAACTGAAGCGTAACTAGGGCATGCTCGCTACCTAACCTTCCATATAATGGGTAATGAAAGTGAACCGTGTACTTCCTTTCATGACTTCAAGGAACGGGCCCACAAAAGTTTGCCATACTTTGCTTCCCAGTTGCGGATCTCTTGGTGGTAATCTACGCGCTATATCTTTTTGTTAATACTAATTCAAAACTCCTGGGGCTGAAGCTAAAACTTACCTTGGTAGAATCCAGTAGGATCTCGGCAGCCCCGCCGACCTTCTTGGCGTGCTCGTCAATGGCAGTCTTCTCCGTCTCTGACATGCTGGGATTCTTCCTCTTTAACACGTCGGGATGAACCTTAATACGCATTTTCTTTGCCAAGGTTGCAATTCTAGTCTAGAGGTCAGCAATGCAACTTCCAGTAGGAGAATATCTACAGACGTTTCGGGATTAGTCGACGGGGAAATTTCCAGAGTTGCGTAATGGTTTGGAGGTGGCTCTTCGAATTTTCCAGCGGTATCGCATCCTATTCCCCGAGAAGGACGCTTTGACTTTGGGGCATGCTTCGGCCCAGGAGAGCTGCTCTCTGATCGATCCTCGAACCTGACGTTGAATTTTCTAGGCTTCGACTTGCTCTGGGATGGCTCTGGATCTCTTGACCGTTCATAATCGCTACTACTGACGTTGGATTTACCGGATTTGTTCTTGCTCTTGGACGTCTCAGAGCTTCGTGGACGCTCACTCTCGCTATCGATAAAAGCGCCATGTGGCTCGGGCGCTTTCCTTAGTGGGGTATGTGAGTACTCCTTTTGTTCATACCCATACTTCGGCATATAGTCAGGGCTATGACTTGCAAGTCGTTCCGAGGCTGAAATTCCTTTAGACGATGGATTTGGGCCTAATCTATCAGGTCGTCCGCAATGTTCATAAAACGCTTTGCTGGAGTTGCCGAGATGGATCTCTGAAGTATAATTTATATGCACAGTCTTGGCCTTTGCGGCAGCATACGAGTATGAGAGTGGACTGTACCCCCCTGTCTTAGGTTCCGCATGGTCATACAAGTTAGAACTGTAGGCTCCACTCTTCATCTTCGCAGCGACATATGACAAGGGACTATAACCTTCTTGCTTATTCACAACAGGCGCTGTGCGCGTCTGGCACAGGTCGTCTCTTAGAACGTGAACCTCACCTAGGTATTCGTCATCGAACTCCTCGTATTCGCTGTATTGTGCATCGGAATCAACGTCTTCGTTGTCGTCGTATTGGCCTCCTCCTCTCACGTGCAACTCTTCTGCCTCTGAACGACCTTCATTACTATCCTCGGCATAGTCGTGATGGTGTTCTCCACCTCTTAGGGATTTCCCGTTCTTTGGGTGTTGTCCGCACTTCTTCGTGGGCTGCTCAGTCAATAAGGAAGAGCGTCTCGAGCCTGCCGTCGATCCGTCCGTTTCATCTTCTCGATCGGAATCTCCATTAATGCTGGTTGAGGTCACAGTATCCTGCGGGGATTTTCCAGTCCTTGGAGATTGTCCAAAGTCCCTCGTCGATGACTTGCCAGGAGCCTCATGTGCTGCTGCTCCCTGGCTCCGCGGTCTTTCACTATTCTCTCGGGCTTCCTCTGAATCCCCAAATTGTTCTTCCTCTAAATCCCGTGGCTGTGGTTTAAATCGCCTTAGCCTAGCCTCTCGTGTTTCAGGCCCTGTCTTCTGTTGTCTCTCCTCATCCCGCTTTGGCGACCTGCTGTTCCCATACGGGGGGTTTTCTCCTGACCTTAGCCCTTGCGAAGATCTAGGCGGGGCCGGACCATTTTTCTCTGGTGCGCGGCTATGGCTTTGAAGAGGTGCATTATTGGGTTGCCGTTGAGATGGTGGACCTTGAGGCCGGCCACCAGAGGGTTGCTGATGCTTTAATGGATGACCTTGATAGTAGCTTCCAGCTTCACCATGATCCTGAAGAGGCCCAGACGGACCACCATGTTGTTGCGCCGGCTCGACTGGCTTCCTCTCAGGTGTCCTTGCTCGATCTTTATGTTGCCGTTCACCATCTTCACCACCGTTTTCTCTGTTTGTTTCGGGGCGATGTCTGCGGCGATGCTTGCGATGTTTCTCTGGCTTCGGAGCAGAACCGCCAAGCAGATCCTCAATGACCTTCCCCGCGACATCGACGAGAACGTCTCTGACTCTGAGATGCGGATGCGTAGTATTAGACTGTTTCGATGGTTTCTTCCTTCTTTCTGCTCCGGCATTGCTTGCATCTATGCCTCTCGAGCTACCACGGTGACTAACATGCTGTCTTCTATCTCTGTCCTCGGGGCGATCGGAGCCGCGTCCTTTATCCTTGTCATCCGCATGCCTGCTTCGACCGTGCCCTCTATCCCTGTCTGTGGAACGGGCTCGATCATGGCCTGTGTTCCTACCCTCACCACGGGCTCGATCATGAGTTCGGTTCGCCTGCGCACGATGCTTCGGATCGTCCCTTCCATGTCTACGTTTATCTCTTTGACGTTGGCGTTCCTTCTCACGATCATGCCATTTCTCGGTCTTTAACCCAAACATATTCCGCCGGCCATTCTCGAGGTCGGACTCGAATTCATAATACTCATCCCTCCCATCCTCCAAGCGGCGTGAAATACGGTCATAAAGGGAGGGCATGATATTCTAGCGGGGAGATAAGGGAGACAAAAGTCTGGAGACGGAACGAGTGCTGCTGGAAGATGCAGAAATCGAGTTCTCAAGCTAGTAGAAGCTGTGCTAAGGAGTTTGGGACCGGAAGTTTTGGAAAGTAGAGAACATGTCTGCCATGGAGCCAGCTTTATAGGCATACCGAGTTCTCCACCGGGAGTCATGAATGTCATATTGATGGCTGAAATATGAGGCATAACGATGGTCACTAACTAAGTCTCTAAGCTAAATATTTTGTGAGCAAACAAATCCATGAATAAAAAAAATACGACTGAGTGAGAAAATTATCGAGAAACTCCCGCAAAAGCTATCACCGATTTCCAAGAGATAGCATATAACTCCGAGCAAACATTGCTTATACCTGTACTTCTGAATATACTTGAAGGTGTCCCATCCATTGGAGTGATCCACTTACCTATGTATTATGGTAGGCTAGGGGAGTTTCGGGAGCGCTTGTTCCCGTAGGCGGACAATCGGCAAAGAAGTTTTAGCGTATATCAACAGCCGCGAGCCGAGGTCATGTATCTATCGGTCAGCCAAGGGACCATTCAATGTCGACGACTCGATTCTGTCACTTCACACTTTGATGATTCGAAACAACCGTATGCCGCGAAGATAATCCGCTCCACTCCCTCCCTCGCCCCTCATATTCCACCTTTCCCTCACAATGTCTGACTCCGTCGGCAAGTATTTACCAATGTATCGAGACTACGCACGTGCAAGGCTAACGAAAGAGTGATCTAGACAGGGTGTTTGTCCACGCCCTCAACACCGTGAAAAGGATTCCTCGAACCGGGTCTGCGCGTCCTCCGTCCGAGGATCGCCTTAAGCTGTATGGATTGTACAAGCAGAGTATGGAGGGGAATGTGAAGGGGGTCATGAGAAGACCTGAGGGGCAGGGGGTGGAAGAGGAGGCGGAGAGGGAAAAATGGTAGGGGAGATTTCATCGATATCTGACTGCCGTATTTGAAGGCGATATGCACTTCCATGGAAACAGCTGGGCTTCTTCGCTTTCGTCCCTCAAGCCCATGCTAACCCAACCCTTCAAACCCACAGGGACGCCTGGTCCTCCCAACATAGCCTCTCCCGCACCGAAGCCAAGCGCCGCTACATCTCCACCCTCATCTCCACCATGCACAAATACGCCTCCACCACCCCCGAAGCCCGTGAGCTCGTCGCCGAGCTCGAATTTGTCTGGGACCAAATCAAATCCAACCCGGCCTCTAGCTCCTCTTCCTCTCCCCATCAACAAGCATTAGGGCTCTCACAATCACAATCCCAGCAACAACCTCCCAGCTACGCGAGTATAGGGCCTGAAAGAGCGAGAGATGAAGGAGGCGGAGCATTGCGTATGATAAGGCCCGTCAGCGAGCCAGACGACGAGGATGAGGACCTTGATGATTTCGACGACGCAGCCGACCTTAGAGACGGCAACGACGACAGCGAGCTCATTCCCGCGCACACAAACGCAGCACGCACCCGCGACTACGAACTCCGTAACCGCAAATGGCGAAAGCGCATCTCGCTCGCCCTCTTCAAAATGACAACCGAAATCGCCGCCCTACGCGAGCAACTCGAAGCCAAGCGCTTCGTTGGCGCTCCACACCGACGAAGGAGAGGACTCTGGGCCTGGGTGCTCTGGCTGACGTGTGCGGCGGCGAAGCATGTGGTTGTGGATGCGCTGTTATTAGGTATAGCGCTGCTGTGGGCGCGGAGGAAAGATGATAGGAGGCTCGAGCAGGGGTTAAAGTTGTTGCTAAGGCTTATGGGGGAGCAGATCAGGCAGGCGAGGGTGCCGCGGCTTATGAGACTTCCGGCGCAAAGGACGCAGGATTTCTAGAGCGGGAGCTTGTTCGGTTTTGGAGATCTTGTTCGTGACCCTAGGGGCTCCTCCACAAGTGGTAAATTCCTGGAGATACTTCTGTCGCTTATGGTCATCAGATTTTTGTCGGACCCTGGCGCTCTTCATCATGTACTTGAACCCGGGGAGCAGGAGTTCGCTAGACTGGGTACTGCGGGTTCGATGCAGCGGCGTGGACGTCTCTACAACCTAGCCAGCGATGATCCGGCGTGTCCAGGAACCTATCCAACGGCCTGACAAGTGAACGGATTTTCTTGAGATGGGCTACGCAGTGTGAGGGAGTCTCGGCATGTTTGATAGGCGGTCTGGGTGCGATACGTGTTTTTAGGTCACGGGAATATGCATGGCCCGAGGGGTGTGGAGTATATCTAGTGGAATTGTATGAGATTTATTTCTCTGGGGATGGGTGGGAAGGAGGGTTTGCATAGCATTGGGATGATCAGGTAGGTATATATTGTGTATAGATATCATGTCTTAAACATTATATTGACTTCTTGCATCTTTTTATTTTTTGGGCTTTGCAAGCTAGATTCGCAGGCGAATATCTCACTGTTCTATACATCTGATTGCGGTCAAACAACCCTGTTTCACACCATATAATCTAAGCCCATCAAGTCATATATCCATGATTCCATCTCCCGTCTAATTTACCCCTGATTGAACCCTCCTATGCTCGTCCTCCGTCTCCTCCGCCTCCCTCCCCCATCTCCCTCTGCTTCCTCACCCTCTCCTCCGCTGCCTTCGCCATCGCCTCCCTCCGGCTAATCCCGTGCACCGGCGCCCCACCAACAACGCCCCCAAGCACGGATTCGCCTCCAGTCCATCCCCCACCGTCCATATGCTCCTCATCAGCCCCATGGTCGTCCGGGTTGTAGAATTCTTGGTTCGTGAGCGCATGGCCACCACTGCGCCAATCATTCGCCGCGACTTCTTTCTCGACGTCCCGCGTCAAGGCCCAGAAATGCTTGTCGTGTTCGCCGAAAACGTTGTGGGCGAGCTCGTGGCAGAGGGTGTTGCGTATGACTTTGTAATCGCGGTAGCCGTCGTACGCGTCCGTGCGCAGACGCAGCTCGATGACTTCGCCTCTGTTGCGGTTTAAACCTAGTGTTCGGCTCTCGTGCGTGGTGTGGTCGGCCGGGTTCATCTCGGTCAGGACGCCGACTGAGAATTTGTGCTTGCGCATGCTTGCTTTGATGCCTGCGTCATCTCTTAGGCGCTCCAAGAAGCGGCGGGAGCGTTCGGGCTGCGGGAGGTAGGCGAGGGGGAGGATGGTGTGGAAGGTGTAGGTGGCTTCGTCTTGAGTTTTGCGCCAGTCACGGGTGCGGGATGCAGCGGCGGGTTTGAGGGCCGAGGGGCGGAGAGTAGAGCGGGACGAGGAGGCAGCTTGGAGGGAGGAGAGTTCAGCGGGCGTTGGGGCGAGGAGAAGGATTTTCTTGGATTGGAGGGTTGTGAGATGGAGGGACGGGGAGAAAGGGGATTTGAGGATGCCGAGCTTAGGGGTTATCATAAACTTTTGATTTTCCGGGGGGATGGAGAGGTTGTTACGGACGGTGCTGGAGAGGTCGATGATGGTTGATGAAGGGGTGAAGGCGAAGGTGTGGGGCGTTCCATGGTGGGTTATGGTGATATTGATAGACGGTTCTTCTGATGGGACTTGAAGGTTCGAAGACTGCGTTGGGGTTTCGTCGATTACAGCCATGGTAGATGGAGCAATAAAGTGTTCCCTTTGGCGACAGAAGTTCGGCACTGATATTATATTGCCTTTATGAAGCAACAATGACGATTTGTAAACAAGGCGCCGAAGATCAGCCGATGGAACATTCTAAATGCTTCACCATAGAATAATGGGCAAAGCCTCTCGCTTGACTTTCGTTTGGACTTTTGACCATATTTCGTAGCATAGATAGATACATGAAGCCTGAAATCACCATTCGTCTCTGCCCGATCAAACCATCTACACGGATCTCATCAGTCTCAATCCTCAGGCCTGTTTTTGGCGGCGCATGATGACCCTTGTAGATTCTCTCTAGCCTGCTTCGCTTGCTAGCGTCACCGACTGGACCCTCCGTTGGTGGGAGAGTCCTGTCAACGCATCTAAACCACCCGAGCTTCACACTGAACTTCATCTACAGTATAGAGAGTAGACTGGGAGGTGAAGAGTCTTTTCATTCACATCTTGTATTCATTGTGTCATCTACTATCTGGCGCGTACAGCGCTCTTAACCATGTCTAACCCTACCGGAGACCCTCCATCGAACCTCCAAGGTCTCTTTGCCAGCCTACGGTCAACCAGCAGGCAGAGCTATCAAACAGACAACCGTGGCGATCAAAGCCCAGCTCAGAGCACCAATCGCCAGTCGTACGATTTCAATCGCAGCTCCGATTCACCTCAGCCTTACCATCATGAGCGTCAAGCTTCCGCTACGATGTCACCAAGTTTTTCACCATTGAATGGCTCACAGTCAAGGGAATTTTCTGGTAACATGAGTAAGAGCAAGACAGGCACCCCAACGCCAGCTGGCGACGCCAGTACCGATCGCACAGCTAGTCTCCTAAATCTCTTGAAATTCAGTCAGCCAGTTGCATCTCCTCCGCCTACTGCTCAACCGCAGCCTCCAAGCATGCTACGACCTGGCTACGGTAGCTCGAGCTCTCATAGTGTACATGGACGGGGGATATCTGCTTCAGATCTAATTGGGTCTTCCATGGGCAAGATCTCTTCTCCTACGTCACGTGAGAATGTGCCATCTCCATCGTCTTCCAACCACCAAGACTTTTTGCTGAAGCTCCTCAACCAATCAAACCCACCGCAGCCAATTAGCAAGGAGAGTAATGCAGCCGCTGGAGCATCTCCGCCGTCTCAAGAGCAGGACACCACAGCCGATCAGATTTCCCAAAAGCTTGCAGACGCATCTCTGGGGACTCGCTCTCCTGCAGTGTCGCGCGACACTCGCGGGGATTCGCCTATTCGCGTTTTCGGTAGCAATGACGAGGCACAACCAACACCCTTCGCTCCGGGAGACTTGCCGTCGAGCCAAGCTCAGCCAAAGAAGGATTCAATCTTCACATATGTCAATCCATTTGAGCAACTTGCTGCTTCCTCACCACGGAACGCGCCACCCCGGTCGGCGAATGGAGACGGCCACAAACGCAAGGTTGATGAGCCTTCGCCCGGCCCTTCGCAAAATAGTCTGAGGAGAAAGCTCACACCTACTGGTAATAAAATCCGGCAAAGTATTGAATCACCTGGACATACTACTATTGGCGAGGGACCTAGCCAGGTCGAAGCAGTGATGGGAATTGGTGCCCCTAGCCGTAACACTGACACGGTTGCCGAGGCTTTAAATGTAATGGGAGGCCAGGTAGACCGCGAAGTTGAAGACGCCCTTGCTATAGCAGAAGAGAAAGAGAAACAGGCGGATCTCAAGAGGAAGGAGCTAGAGCGTGCCAAAGAGGAAACTCTGGATGTGCTGGAGGAGAAGGTCCATGACGCAGCTGTCCAAGTGAAGCATGAGCTTGACAAAGAGGAGAACAAGGGTGTCCTTGAAGAAACATTTTCGGCACCCGTGGCTGAGGCAGTCAAAGATATTATCGATGATGCCGCTCAAGGTACGAGAGGCGATGATTGGGAGAGTGCAAACGGTGAAGATACCCGTACGGATGATCGCGTCATTCCAGTCTATCAATTTCCAATGAGGCCATTCGTGTCAATTGACATACAGCACAAAGATACGTCCAGACTGACCGTTCGTGACGACTCTCTTATTAATATTGCACGGCTGAAGAAGGAGTTCGATCAGACCGACCGCACGCTGGCAACAGCGACGAATGAATTCATCGTATATGGCTCACCCAAGACTGGAGGCCTTCGAGTGATCCGGCAAGATGATGGTTTGGCCAAGCATTTGTTTGCTGATACGCGTGATCGGATATTCAATGTGTCGATATCGACAGCCTATCCAGCAAGTCCTTTACGTGGCACCCAGACCATTATTGCCACTGGCCTGAGTGGGACCGTATATTGGGTCCCAATCTCCAGACCCGAAGAAGACATGTTCCAAACTGATATGGAGGAACAAGGGCTCATTTTCCCACCTTCGCCGGCACAATCGGATAATTCTTCCGGCGGCCAACTCAAAACTCGTGCGAAGAAGAGCAGCCGTCATCCAGAGTACTTCGCTATTGGTCGTGGTAAATCAATACAGATCATATTCCCTGCTCAAGCTCGCAAGTCGAATTTTTTGGAGAAAGGATCTACTGTCGACACTGAGAATTACTTCAGGGACCGTAGTTTGAAAATCACTACAGGGAAAGCGGGGAAAGATTTCACGTTCAGCGAGGATGACACCGTCATCGTATCTTTGGACAAAGCTGGGCGACTTCGATTCTGGGATATTAGAGAATTGGTCCATGAAGCCAACGCTTCGGCGTCAACAGTTGCACCAATTGAGATTAAGACTCCTTTACTGAGCTTCGCCACGATTCCTGCATTTGAAAAGGCTTGGCCAACATCGGTCTTGTTCGTGGATAAAGTGAGGCCCTATACGAAAGGTATCGCGCAGCGGTATGTTATCGTTGGTATGAAGCAGAATCATACTCTTCAGCTGTGGGATCTTTGTCTGGGCAAGGCTGTGCAAGAGCTCAATTTCCCACACGAGAAGGAATCAGATGCCATTTGCAGCATCGCATATCATCCTAGCTCTGGCATTATCGTTGTTGGCCATCCAACCCGCAATTCGATCTACTTCATCCACTTGTCAGCCCCGAGGTACAACCTGCCGGGGATGTCGCAGGCCAAATTCGTGCAGCGCCGGGCCAATAACGACGCGACTCTTCCCAAACCGGAAGCTACTGCGATCATGTCTGGGATAAGAGAGTATTCGTTTGCTAATAAGGGTGATCTTCGTAGTGTTGAGTTAGTACCTCCGAATGGAGAACAGACAAGGCCAACAGAAGACGACGAGGATCCCAATCAATTCGAATTGTATATCATGCACTCCAAGGGTGTCACCTGCTTGGGCGTCAAAAAAGAAGATCTTGGCTGGTCACCGGACAGCAGAGTCATTCACCCAGTAGATTCCGAGAAAGAAGGCTACATTATCGTTAGAGAGCTTCCTCAGTCCCGAGCAGTGTCTTCCAGCGAGCCATCATCTGCAAACGGTGAAGCCTTGCCTTATAGTACATCAGCAGCACCAGCATCAAGTAACCTTCCCATTGAGGCAAGCAATAGTGGTAAAATGTCGTCAGCCAAAGCTGGTGATATCCCAGCCAAGGAAGTAGCCACGTCAAAGTCAGACCGCACAGCATCCGGTACCGGTAACACGGATAGGCTAGACAAGAAAAAGAAGAAGCGTACAGCAGCGTCAGATATTTCGGCTCGCCCTGCAACAGACGCTACCAGTGTCCATTCATTGGTGCCAAGTTCCGGCACATATGCCATTGCAGCACAGCGAGGCCCCCTTCCATCGTCGGACGTGACACAAAATACCGCTCCCAAAGCTGCTGCCGAGACCTTACCTTCTTCGAGCGATCACTCTGCTCGGTCAATTACAAACGGAGATTCCATCAATCTCGGTATCTCGGGTGACTTTCTGGACAAAGAGCTGAAGAAGATTGAGAAAGGCGTGTCGACCGAATTCAATAACGTCCTGGGCAAAGAGCTCGAGGCGCTTTACCGCCGCTTAGATGAAGACAAGCGAATTCAGGATGCTGCCGGGGCAGCAAAGCAAGATGCAATGCTTCGTCTTGTTTCAAGCACCCTTGGAGATAACGTCGAGAAGGCCCTTAACCGCATTATTCAAGCCAAACTCCAGCAGGTTGTCCTCCCTTCCATTACGGAAGTGACGGCGTCCACTCTGGACAAGAGAATTACAGAGGTCTTGACACAGCAGCTACATCATGCGATTCCTCCGCTTCTGAAGCTTGCTTTGCCGGAAGCGGTCAGCCGTGGTATCCAGAACCGAGACGTCCTCCGTGTCATTTCGGATCAAATTACGGGCAAGCTCGCAGGCCATGTCGAGAGAGAGTTCTCTTCTACACTGCATACCCATATCGCACCAGCCTTCAAAAGCCTTGCCGTCGAAGTAGCCACAAAGGTAAGTGGTGAAACAGAGCGTCGAGTCCGGGAACAGTTGCAGAAAGCCGAGGTACAACATCATGAAGACACTGCTAAGATTGATCAATTGACAAACCTTCTCCGTGGACTCTCTGAAACAGTCCATACCATGGCGGCTGCACAATCTCAATTCCAACAAGAGATTCTTAAGCTACAGCAAGAGCGTAAAGCCAGCTCTAGCCGCGGTCGTTCGGTAGATCATGCGCATGCTTCGCACGCCTCGACCGAGTCTCAACCGGTACAGAAATCCCCCGAGCAGGAAGAGTTCGAATTGTTGAGTGGTTTGATGAACCAGGGCCGATTTGAAGAGTGTACCATACAGGTACAGGCGAACGTTGTCCCTTAGCGTGGAACAGTACTAATCCTTAAGCAGTGGCTCCAATCTGACCGGCAAGTTGCTATATTTGATGACTACCTTGCCCACTGCGATCCAGCCTTTGTCCAGCAACTCTCACCTCTCGTGAGTATCTCGGTAGGTGCAGCTGTCACTTCTTCGTTGGAGAATAATGTATCGGAGCGCTTGACTTGGCTCGAGAATGTTTTAGCAACATTGAATCCAAAGGTCAGTGCTTTCCCCCTAATCCTTCTTTCATAAGCCTAACATTACCTAGGACCCTGAAATTCAAGATGTTGCTCCGAGGATCTTGGACGTGCTAAGTCAACGTCTGGAGAGTCAGTATATGCTCATCGCAGAGGCCGACCCTCAGGATCCAGTCCTACGCAAGATACCGCCCTTGGCCAGGCAAGCACGAGAGCTGAAGGCATTTATCGGATAAAATTCGGTGTCCAGCTGCAATGTATGCCCACCGACATCGTCCACCACTTGCTTTGTCATCTCTCGATCTGTACTGTACAACTAGCATTCTCGGAGCCTCTACGATGGTTACATCCACAGCCGATGATATCGGTTCCATTCAAGATCTCGGTATGCTTTTATCTCGATTTCGGCAATCCCTATGCGACTTCCTACCTCTTTTACGTCCGAATGATACCGCCGAAATCATTGGACGGTGGTACTCGGAGTTGCTGCGATACTCAAAAAAGCATCTGCGAACGAGGCCGGAAATACTCTCATCACTGTTATTATGGTCAGCGCTTTGCTTTATAAGGCAAGGCGCAAGATTCAGGGCGCTTTTGTATTCTTCGCCTGAGTTGGCGATTATGGCTCTCATCAACTTCTATCTGTTGTTTCCAGTGGTACATGGTCTGTCGCTTGGCCATGCACACATCGTGTATTTAGACATAATCCAGCGTTCTGACGAGTGCACAAGTGCAGAATGATTCGTGACTTGTGAATTTGTGATATCTCAGTAGCCACCCTTCAATCTCCATTCCTATAATGCCAAGCTCGACACCCGGTATGTCCACCACAGCAAAACGCCCACCCCACCCCCGCCCCCTTCAAACCAACCCCTTACAAATTCTGCGCATAAATCTGCCGTTTCCGCAAATGAACCGGCGTCTCGTTCTCCGGAGTCCCCGGTATCGTCTTCTCCAATTTCTGCCAATCACAAGCAAATCTCAAATCAGGATTCTTTGCTGGGCACGAAAGTTCGGAAGGGGGAAGGGAGAAAAGCTCACCAGCTTATCGAACACGCATCCATTGAGCTTCATCTCGCGCCTCCGGCACTGCCACAGCTGCTGGTTATTCTGGTCCAGGCACTCCCAATGCTTCCGGAACTCCCCGAGGCAGTTCTTGTTGATATCGTCCAACCTAGAATCAAAAAACCGTTCCTTATTAGCCCCCCCCACAGCTTCCAAGAAACCCCTCCACCTTCCCCCCCCCCAAAAGAAAACCCACTCACACACTAGCCGCACACCGCGTGACCTTCCGCCCCTCCCGCATACACTCCAGCTCCCCCTTCCCGTGCGCCTCCGTCTTGCACACCATGTAATCGTCATTGAACGTCTTGCACCGCGCGCCGATGAAGAAGGACGCGCTGAGCAGCGGCGCCGAGCTGGCGCCGATTTCGGGGACGGGCGGGATCGAGGCCGGGAGGGGCGTCGTGTCCAGGAGGACTTTTTGGTTGAATCTGTGGGGGGTGTTAGAGGGTTTTCGGAGGGTTTGGGGGGGGGGGGGGGTACCTGGGTTGGCGGGTGGCCATTGTTGTTGTTATGGTGGTGGTGGGTGGGATGGGGGGATGTGGTGGGAGCTAGGGAGTGGGAGGTTGCGCGGCTGCGGTGAGCCGCGGATTTTCGAGAAGGGCGTCTGATTTGGGGCTTGACGCTGTTTTTAGAAGGTCTTCTCACTACTCTGTTTACAGCATTGGAATATGAATCGACCCAACAGGTGTTTAGTCGGTAATACCTAGATGGCTGCCAAGAACGCATGCGCAACAGTCCCGCCAACAGTCCTGCCTGGATTGTGCTTCACCGCCAGAGGTCGACAAAGGTCTGATTCGAACCTCTCTATCAAAATGTATACTTCTTAAAGTTGCAGATTCAATGGTTTATGTGATTTTCTACACTATATTCCACTGCCCCTGAAGTAGGCCAAAAATGTAGCTCGTAAAAAGGTGCGAGAAGTTTCATGCAGCGTAACTCGCCCCCAACAATCACCCTTACCAGTAACATCGAAAATCAAATCTCTTTCAGATACAGTACTTCTTAGTCTGTAGCTCTGTCATAGCAGATTCCCACTAACTTTTAGGTGGCCATCCTCTAGAGTACCCCCTAGATATATGTAGGAGGTGACCGCTTATCTATCTTCCATAATGAAATTTCGACAAGTCGACTAAATTTCATGTTTGTATACTGAAAACGTTGATGGTATGCGAACTGAACACTTAGTGAACTGGAAAAATCACTGAGTCAGCAGAAGAACGTCGAGGATTGGGCATGTATGCGGCACGTGTTCGACATCATGACATATACTCAACTTTTCAACGTGATTTGTTAGCAAAATATGAATCATATGTTATTACTGTGCTGTGTTGTAATATGATTACTGCATGCAGTTCGAAAGCTTCTTAAAAGCCTCAAAGGTAAACGAAATTGGTGGGGTATGAATGGGAAACTGAGAATGGCCATACCATATAGAGGGCTATTCAAGGTATGCCATTGCAGAACCTAGCACTCGGGCAACATCTAGCTATGCTTCCTAGCGAGCTGAATAGTCTAGCAGCTCTGGGCCAAACCTGTACTAGCGCACCGTAGCGCATCTTCCATTAATGCAAAGCTAATCGCCGAAGGAGTAGTCGCTGTAGGCCTCGCGGTTAAATTGCTTGAGGCAGTGGCATTGCTACCTAGCCTTCGTTCTGGTGGCCGATCAGGGGGAGGCTCTGCGGGACACTGCCTAATGTCTCCCTGGTGACTTGACACAACACCCCAAGCACACGTCGTGTTTGGGGCACCGCTGAATGGCGACTGAGAATATGCCGCTATCTCGAACGTTGGGGGAAAAGGGTATTGTGCTGGCAACGAGTCAGTATCCATCAGATTGCTCGCAGAAGGATATTGGCCAGACTCAGGCGGCCTACCTGTTTGTCTCCTCCTCCGACCATGGGCTGCCTGACTGGTCGCTGTGCCGCCATTCTTTCCTGACAGAGGCCCACTAACACATTGCGCTACTATTGTCTCTGCGACGCTGCGTAGCATGTCCCACGTTGTAGCATGCTTCGCACTCGCGCCAATAGCAATGGCACAGTCTCCTATAGTATCTCAGCATCGACAACCTAGTATCCATTTATATAGGCATACCGGAGGTCTTGATTATTGGCCCGGCTTGAGGATCAAGTATCACGCTTCCACTTTGAATAAATTGGTACAAGACGGCTTCGCAATTGGCAGTACTCGGGTTGCCAAGCGTGGCATCGCATTCATATCTCACATTCGAAGGGACCGGCGTATCTGGTCCTAGAGCTTGCTCCCACCATCGGATGTAATCTGCCTCGTAGCTCTGCATCGCGCTCTTCCAATTTCTTAGTTGAGTCGTGACTCTTGCAATCTTATTTTGCATATCCGGGCGGCTTGAGAGCTTCTCATACACAGTCTGCAAGCTATATTTTGGAGCTATTAGCATATAATTTCCGTCAACAGTGTGCCGAAGCTTACTCTTCTAGCAGCCTTGTGCAAATCCTGATGTCCGACACGTCCCTCGTGTCACCCACGACAGGGCCTTCGACCCGGATAGTCATGTAGTAAGGGATGTCTAGCCTCCAGTCAGCACCGGTAGGAACGGTCTGCGCGACGGTACATGATTTCGTAGACACTTCCGAGAGCCCGGGAAATCTAGACGTTCACTGATTTATATTCAGGAGGCTAAAAGCGCGACTTACTGTAGGGCGGCGGGGGGCCATCGGGGATCGCAACAATACCATCCACAGCTCCATTGGGCTGCAAAACCTGAGCCGGGACGGGGATACTAACAGGGGAGCCATCGTACGCTCGAGGAAATATCAGACCGCGAAGGGTATCCACAAGTCCGAATGTGATTCGTCCACCCACCTGCCTAGGGGTAACGCAAGTATCAATAACGAATTTCGCCATTTGGCGAACAGCGTCGAAAGGAACCAGTACGAAGACATCGTTTTCTGACCGTCCTTCAAGATTGATCGTGATCTTACAGCTGGGGTTGTGGTCATCATCAAAATACGGAAGCGGAACCTCAATGTAGTTGTTGGTTGTGGTTGATTGACGTGTAGTGAATATACTCCGGAGCGCACCCCTGGGGATCTTCTCCAGTGCAGCCATGCACCGTTCTGTGAGAAGTGGTCGTCCAAAATAACGACTGCAGGTATTGCTATCTGGTGCATCCGGAGGGAGTGTAAGAGTGGCCTCGATACACGCATTCCACTGCGAGAAAAGTAGGAAAAGTAGACATGGTCTGAAGCCAAGAGATGGCCGCGCGCGAAAGGCAAGAAGCATCTTCAAAGGCGAAAGGACCACAATCCATCCTCCGTGGAGACAACGCACTTAAGAGCAGCATTTGCAATCCTGGCTGCCTACCTCGTACCCTCCATGCAGGCCTACTGGATCCCCACCCGCTTATTCATAGCATAGTAGCGACGTTTCAACATCTCAATATCAGTCCACATCCCATATGTGGGGAACTATCGCAGTAATTCATAGACGCGGTTAGATGCATGGTAGCTGACGGGAACAACAGCCCAATCATTAGTGTGATAGAAAAGTCCGTTTTCATGAAGCTCGACAATCTAGACAAATCCAGATATTGTTTATTCGACCGTAACATACCGCAGGATATGTTGATCACATAGGCTCGAGCCGCCACCCTTCGCCTGTAAGATTGTAGAAACGTATTCGTTGTTGATACCAGACCATATTTGCATGCTGTATCGAGCTCATTCCTCTAAGAACGAACAATTCGAGACCCGGAAAGTCTTTCAAGCGACGTGTGGTTATGATTGCTAAATACAACAGAGCTTTTCCAAACTGTTGGGGGGTGCGGCAAAAAAGTCTTTGCGCTCCAAGTACTACATAGAGTATGAGACTGCCCATATTTTATCGTGACTGTGCTAGAACCTGGATTTTCTTTGATACAAACACGGTCCGAGGGTCTCTTGATGTATATTCGGCACCTACCTATCTATCTACTCATCTATTTATCCACCAATCTACTCCTCTAACTACTCACCTATCTACACATCTAGCTACACATCTATTTACTCATCCATCTACTCATCCATCTACTCAGCATTTTACTCAGCAACCTACACGACTGACTTCGTACACGGTTTTCTACGAAGCTTCTACATCGTTCTTTATCAAGCGTCTTAGAGATTGGATTCAACAGTGCGAAGTAAATTTTGCTGTGCGAAGCCAAGTTTTGCAATATTCAACGACTGTAAATCTCGAATATTCGCAGGTAAATTAACAACGTGAAGCTAGAATCGAATAAAATGAAATATAATAGTTCATAGTAAGAAAAAATACGATTGTATGATTTAAGCATTGATTAAACGTATGGCGGAAAAAATGTTGAAGTTATACACAGTCACGGACTCACGATGAAGTATGTACATATGTAAGGTACAGGGGTAATTCTCAGCCCCTGCCGAAACCACAGAGAGAGACGCGATTAGCTCGGGAACTTTGAACGTTCACAGGCCGTGCGCAACTCGATCAATCTTTAAGGCTATTGTTGTTCTCCAAGTCAACAGGTCTAAAACATGTCATGCTAACCTCAAACTCTTCGCCTTAACACACTTCCTTGCGCGTTGACGCGCTCCTCACCTCACTGGATTCCCTTGTTCTAATAGCCTGACCTAGATTCGTGCACCCAGATCTCCCAACATGTCGCTCTTCGGCAAAACCCAAACCACAGGCGCCAGTCCCTTCTCAAATGCCAATCCTTTCCAAGCCAGCGCCAATCAAAACAAACCCAGCCCGTTCGCGCTCGGCCTGACCACGACTCCTCAGAACAATCCAAGTAGCGGGCTATTCGGAGGGCAGGGAGGCTCGGGCCAAACGCAAGCGGCGACAGGCGGCCTGTTCGGAGGCAGTACGCAACAGCAGGGGCCAAATACTGGCAGTCTGTTTAGCGGAAGTACTTTGGTTGGGAGCGACACAAGTCAGCAGCCAAAGCCAAGTTCTAGCAGCATGTTCGGAGGATCCACCAATCTATTCGGAGGAAATCAGCAGCAATCACAACAAGAGACAAAAAATCCTTTTGGAGGAAGCATGAATCAGCAGCAGCCTCAGCAACAGCCGGGTGGAGGTATATTCGGAGGATCGAACCAGAATATACAGCAACAGTCGCAACCAGGGCCAAACAATCCTTTCGGAGGAAGCCTGAGTCAGCAGCAACCTCAGCAACAGCAAGGCGGAAGCATATTCGGAGGATCGAATCAGAATGCGCAACAGCAACAGCAGGGCCAGCAACAAAGCACTATGATACAATCGCGAATGTTTCAACAACCGGACGTACTCCTACGTATGTTCCTTTCTAAGGTTACGAATTCCCCGGCTACCCTATACTAACTACTCCCCAAGGGCCACGGACCGTGACAGATCAAATCGAAGTCGCTTTCTCCAAATGGAACCCCCAATCCCCTAACAGCGTCTTCCAAACCTACCTCTACAACTCCGTGCCCCCTGAAAAGGCACCCTTCTTCAGTCCTGGACCTCAAGACGACGAAGCTAAGTGGGAGGAAGCGCTACGCAAGAAACCTAGCCCCGGAGCTGTCCCAGTCATGGTTAAGGGGTTCCAGCAACTAGCGCTACGAATGGGAAAGCAATATCAACATCTTCTAATCCTACAAGGGAGGTTGCATGAGATCAACGATGGACTGGAAATGCTTCTCCGCAAACACGACCTGGAAATCTCGACGCGAGCTGCCGAGTGCAGACGAAAGCATCTCAAATTAAGCCATCAGTGTCTGCGACTGGCAGCTAGCGTGCAAGTACTGAGAAACCGAGGGTACGCCATGGATAGCCCCGAAGAAGAGCTCAGGAAGCGCCTCCTCACCTTAGAAAGAAGCGTGTTTGACCCCGCGCTGAATGGCCGAGGCGAAGAGATCTGGGCGCGCATGGTGAGTGTGAGAGAGCGCGGGAGGCAGTTGCAGCGGGAGTATGAGAGGGCAGGGAAGAATCTGGCGGAGGGGGCCGTGCGGGAGATTGATGAGGAGGTGTTGAAGAGGGCTACTAAGGTATGTAGATGTGTTGTGCCGGATGGACACGGATGGCCGCTGATTGTGAAGCAGATCCTAGAAGATTACAGCCAGCAGCTTTCGCATCTGGTGAAGGAATTATCACAGATTCAGAAGGATTTCGCCGAGTGGGAGGCGGGGAAGTCTGGGGTGGGTATAAATGGCTCTGCGAGATAGACTCGTTTTAGATGGTGGCGTTTGCTAGATGGATTAGAGCGTCAGACAGGCAGTCTCCCTTGAACACAGAGAACTTGAGCATCGTACTGTACATTCCCCCCCCCAAACGCCCTACCCATGCAGCACATCCACATCTCCCCCCTCCTCCTCCCTCCTCCCTCCTCCCTCCTCCCTCCTCCCTCCCCATCTATCTCCCCGCCATTATCTTTATCCCCACACCCACCAAAACCTCACACCAACCTCTTCACATAATCAATCACAAACGGCGCTACAACACCAACTCAATCAGCCAAAGATCCCCCCTCCCCCCCAAAAAAAAACCCCAACCCTCCCATCTCCACCGAACCACACTTACACAAATAAAGCAACACACTCCCCACAAGAACCTTTTGCATCGTCGCGTTCGCTTCCTCTTCGCTGGCGGCGAGCTCCGCTTTGCTGGGGGGCGCTTGGGGTGCTGCGTGTGTGCGTTAGCTGGTTGTTGGATTGTTGTTTTTGGGGGGGAGAGTGGACATACGGCCTCCGAACATCGTTGTGGGTTGTGAGGAGTTTGGATGGTGGTGATGTTGGGTTTGAGAATGGAGCTTGGAGATTGTGAAGGATGGACACTAGGTACTGTGACGCTAAGGCGTAATTTTTCGCGCTTAGAGCTAGAGTAGCCCTAACCTAGGGTCGGAAATCCCGAAGTAGGTAGTGTTTTTGGGGGAAACATTGTACCACAGTACTTCTACTCACGGTATTAGTTTGCTGCCAGCAATAGGTAAGCGCTCCTCACCCGACTAGAAAATAAGTAAGGACCGCTGGCTACAAACTAAATACCATCTCGAGATTGTATAAACGTCACTTCCATTCCTTTACGGGTTTGATCTCCAACAACACGCATTCAATTTCTCCGAGGCCTTATTCCAGCTATTGATAAATCATTGGGTAGTGATTACCATGTCTTTACACGGGACTCGAAAGGTACTGGTAAATGTAAAGTGTAGGGAGAAACGAGGCGACGGGGCTGTACGACGTATCTTCAGATACCATAAGATGCGACTATTTCGACCAGCGCACGCTTATGCATCCGGTCCGCCCACGTCTTTGATCATGAAGAAAGAAGAATCCGAGCGAACACCGTTCAGTCGTCCATCAACGCGATCTCGATGTGCTTTGTAGACTTTCAGTCAAAAGAAAAGGAAAATCATGATAAATTTGGATATCCATAATATGCATCCCCCCAGCTGGAGAAAAGGCCGTCGTTCCACCCGAGGAGAGCACCACGCAATCCCGCCGACTGAAGCTCTCCAGCGTAGAACGTCGTTTTGTTTTGCATATCCATCACAACGATAATTCGTGAAGTGATACCCTGAGGTAGAGTTTGGGCATATGTTATCCCGTAAAACAACGTAAGGCCTAGAATTGCCCATCCTCCAAATATCGTAAACCACGGCCTCCTAGATCTCGACCACCATAATGCCGACTGATTTTCGTCGACTGGCTTGTTTTTGGTGAAAACAAGTATGATCAGGTCGAGGGCCTCCGCCACCAGTCCTATAATAGTGACGATCAACGTCAGAGTGATCCAAAACTTCTGCTGCACACCTGGAAGACGGAGGCACCCAAGACCTTTACTTTTCGTGGCATGGGTGACAGCATAGGCGTGACAGTCGCTATCAACTAAAGCAATTCCAAAAGGCTGGAAGAGCGGGGAGCACCACGATACCAATGGCGCACCGTCTTTGGCTGATATGACTGCTGCCACCAGACCATAGATCTGGAGGATAGAAACGGCCAGGAATAAAATGACAGCTGAAATGGCAGTCCAGAAGAGTCGATCTTTGCATAACGGTATCACCCCTTTGTCTTGCAGGCTAGATACCGCAGGTGAACGGGGTGAATTCTGCAGCTGGTCCGAGGGCAGAGGTTTGTATTCATCTGTTCCGGATTGCGATGAATGCCGAAAGGCGGCTTTCCATTTGCCCAGAACACGAGTTTTCAACGAACCGGCTTCAGTAAGCAACACAATAAGCTGAAGCATACTCCCGGCATCTATAACCAGTAGTATCGGTGTCCAAGTCAAGACCTGTTCCGAATTGAGGCGGGTGGAAATGTAAGCCTGGGTGTAGGTGATAACTGTGAACAGGGTGATGGCCAGACACCACGTTTGGCCCATCTCCCATTTTACTACTCGTACGAAGACCGTGGGAGCGTGAACGACAATCACAATGATTGTATATGCCCACGGAAGAAGCGCACCGCCAGTGTCTGGGCGGAGGTACCAGACACTTGAGAATTCTTGATGTGGGCCGTTGAGCACATCTAGATACGATAGGCTTGTATCCGGCACGGGAAAGTTATGGCAGGCAGACATGGATGTAAGGGTAAAACCTAATTCTGGGTCGATGACTATATATGATAATATGCGGCATGCAAAAGCTCACATCAAGAGAGGACATCCTTCGGGCTTTTATATCGGCGGAAGAGAGCAAGCCTTACGGCAAGAACACATAGATAGGGCGTTTTGATACGCCAGTGTGCGTTCCGGTCTCGACTCTCGACCTGGGCTAACTCTTATCACCATCAAAACTTGTAAGAAGAACACGACAAGGCAGAGAATGACCGCAGACGCATGCCAATCACGCACTATCTGAACGAAATCCTACGCGCGGCCTGCAGGAGTATTAATCTATTCTCCGCCCACGCCGACGATCATGCAACTCTCGCACCTCAACCACCTAGGTGAGCCTGTCTGAGCTTATGCTAACCACCATTTGACTTGGATACACGGCAAGTTCTTCGAGCCCACAGCCTGCTTTCTCCCTTTAAAGGGTAAGGTGGTTACCCATTAGGACTAAGGTCTTGGCGCATGGCGCCTGGCGCCCTGCGCAAGGCTAATCGACCTATTAAAGGTAACGTATCCCCTCTTTCCCCATGGATAAGGCGTTATTCTGTTCGAATTTATTGACTGGGCTTTGGTGACGCTTCGGGCAGCCTTGTCTAGACCTTGATGGGTTCAGCTCGCCTAGGGTCTGAGCCTCTTCTTTTGGTTTCTTGCTTTTCCTTTGAGGTGGGGGTGTGCTGGCCAAATTGTGTTGGGGGTCATATGAATGCCCATTTCTAAAGCTCGGTCAAAGAGTCCGCTTCTCTATAGGATGTTTGCGCTCTCGCTCGCTTCTGCGAGATCGCTAGCGGTGCTACATATTTCCACCACAATGTGCCGCCTGACATGTTCGTCCTGAAGGATCAAGCCACGGTTAGGAGAGTTGGTTGACGACCGCGAAGCTACCATAGGGAATGTTAAAATCGTCGGACGATGAGAAAGACATGAAGAAAGCTAAGACGCCGCAGCATAACTAAGCCATTGCTCATACCGTCCGTTTTTTCTGAGTACCAACGTACGGGTGATCGAGGAGGGCGAAGTGATGAGAGAGTTCCCACAACACAAGGCGACGCCGATATATCAAACAACCAGGATCTGCTGTTCATAAATTTTAAATCGATAACCCATAGGACTACTCTCGAGTCAGTATTTAGTTTCCAGCCAGCAACAAGCGGTTCTCGCTTAATTTGAGTATTCTGTTTGCGCAGGCCTAAGTCATCACTTTAACTTATACCTCCTGTCTTTCGCACTTGGTAAACTTGGAAAATATTGTCTGTGCAACTCTTTTCATCCTGCATTCCTAGTGAGATTTCGCCTTATGGCGGACATCCGATGCAGAATCGGTGAGCTCATTGTTAATATCCATTTCTGCCACTACAATCAAAAATATGGTCTTTGTCCCATCCGCTATGACGGTTCGGACAGAGGGTCCAGCATGCGTAACTTTTTGTCGAAAAGTCTTGTTTCATTCCTTATACTCTCCTTCGCCACCTCTTTGGACTCTGACTTGTCGGATAAGTTGACGTAAGAAGGACATATCCCTCCAGAAGCCCGTCTCACAGAATTTGAACTTATGCGGACCTTTGTATCGTCTGCGGTCTCTCCGCTCAATGGTTTCTCGGCTGCTGAAATGACCGTTTGAACCCTATCTCGACCTGGCTGCGAGACTGGAGTCGGGTTTACCTCTTGGATATGGGCCTCCTGCGTTTGGACTTCTTGGGTTTCTTGCGCTTGACCCGCTCTTGGCCCACAGCCTTATGCACTGTGATATCTTCTGTTTGACTTTGCTTATTTTTGAGCCCTTGGATGTCATTGTCAGATATATGAAGACCGTTGCGATGTGTCGAATCAGCTATGACACTCTTCAATCCAATGTGAGCGCGGTGTTTCCGAGTGGTTTTGGTCGAGAGTAAGTCTGCTGACGTTGCTTCCGTACCTCAATTGTATGATCGCCTAATTGTCCCAAATCTTGAACAAGTTCTTCTTGCTCAAGTAATTCTTCTTGCCTGAGCCTTTGCTCATCTTTTAGTCTCTACTGTTCCTTCAACAAAAACCATGATACGTTCTTGTAAGTAGACGAGAAAAATCGTGCTATACTCCAATACGCGAATAAATTAATGAAATCTGGATAGTATCGAGAAGGGCATGTCGCGTACTGGAGTTGCATTTACGCGACATTGGAACCAGGTCTAGAAAAGATTAACTATTCCCGTAGCAGTAAACCATCTCTAAGACGAAGGTTCTTTCGAAAGACGAGCTGTGGGATTAAGCCATGCATCTCGGCGGTTTTTGCACTCTCTTATCATTAGCTGGCCTGGCCTTTCTGTGCCAGCATGCATCAGCAGCACCGAGCCAGCAAGTCCCAAAATTGACAGGAGAAGTTCGCCTAGACTGGTCCAAAACCCTGTACAACATATCTATATTGAATGATTCATGCGATGAGGTACCATTTCAACAAAAGGTCCCCTTGCCAGATCAGCAGAACCTGAATCTTACTCCGAAGGCTAATAAGACAGTCACACAAGCCTTGGAGTCCACGAAAACTTCCCTAAATGTTGGCCCGACGACCACATGGCCTGTCACCTCTGACTTCTACCTTATCATTACTATCGGCGCAGGCGCCCTCCCAGAAGCCTCCGTTGATACCCTTCTCAACAGCGCCTATCGGACCGCCGAAAAGAAACCAAGCAGTGGCCTGCTCACTGAGAAGTATGAGAAGAGAATCCCTTCCCGCTGGATGAGGGCGCTGGATATAGTATTGGATGTGGACCCGTTAGTGGGCACGATGACTTGGGAGGATTTTGCATTAGCGATGAGAGCGCTGTGGGAGTTCTACCATCGAACCGAGGACCCACCGCCGCAATGTACATTTATTTTCTTCGAGGTGGAAAGTCGGTCACGCGGGTCTCTTGGGCTGGGCACGTTGCGTCGCGGCTATAACAGCTTACCTTCCCAGTAGGGCGCTGCCGATGGAAAAGCATCGAACGCCAGCTTGACTTCTCGATCGCCGCCGAGTATAGGTATATCGTCGTTCTTGCTGTTATCGGCAGCAGCCGTATAAATGTCTCATAAGACCATTACTTAAGTTTTGCGCTTATCAGCTAATCCAAACCTGAAAGCATACCAGAAATGACCTAAAACGTTGTTTAAAATTGATTCGAAGAAGAGTTAAGAACTTAATTCTCGTTGCCAAGACATGATTCCGCGCTTAAAGCCAGCCCTATGGAATTCGGAAATTCCATTGTCGTGAACCTCACTTCATCCACCATAGCGACTTCATCTTTTGACACCACATTCCGACACTTCGTTGAGTTTATTGCACCTATCTACTCCTATAGCAACCTCTTCAAGCCAACCTACAGCTCAATTTACACCCTCGGCTAAGGGGCAGATTTCTAGAGCTGCAGCAGTCAATCTCCAACTACAACCATGTCCGACATGTCAGACTCACCCCCCGTTTCTCCCCTACCAGAAGCCGGCCATGACCCCGGTGACCCCAACCAACTTGATGAAGACTTTCAAGACCCCCAAGCCGCTCCAATCGCCAACCCTACTGCAGACATGGACGACCTTTCTGACAACGACTCGATCCTCTCCGATGTCGACGAAGCACAGTTCGAAGACTTCGACCCCGCCAATGTTGCCATCGAAGACCGGCCGGCCATCGCTGTCGACGAAGACAATGTCCGCCTGATCGGTCGTCACAAGCGAAAGCGAGATGAAGACACGGCCGACGGTGAAGGGGTGAAGAAGAAGAAGAAAGAAAAGAAGAGAGAGAAGCCTAAGAAACTGAAGAAGAAGAAGGCGGATGATAGTGACGATGACTTTAGCGGAGGACAGGAGGTAGAAGGGAAAAGGAAGCGGAAGGTCAAGGCTGTTACTGAGGGGCCAGGAGGGCAGAGGAGGAAGGAGAAGGTGAGGGTGAGGGAAAAGACGCCGGAAAATGAGGACAATCTGGATCCAGAGGAGCGTAAGTCTACTGCATTTTATCTGTCCCCATTCCGGATCAAAGGGCTAAATCATGCCTAGGACGCCGTCGCGCCCTTGATAGAGCCATGGACGCAGCCCTCAAGAACCCCACCAAAAGCCGCCGCCGCGCCGGCGAAATCGACCTCAACTCCATGGCTGACGAGGAAATTGCTTCCCTCCGCAATCGCATGGCCGAAGCTGCACAGTTAGACGTTGAAGCCCGCTCCCAAATACCCCCAAAACCAGCTATGCACAAGCTCCGCCTCCTTCCCGAAGTGACCGCCTTGCTAAACCGCAACACCCAAGTAATAAAAAACGCGATTGTGGATCCGGAAAACAACCTGCTGGAATCCGTGCGGTTCTTCTTGGAGCCGCTGAGTGACGGCAGTCTGCCGGCGTACAACATCCAGCGCGAGCTTTTTGCGAGCTTGGCAAAACTGCCGGTTGATAAAGAGAGCCTGATCAGTTCGGGCATCGGCAAGGTTGTCCTCTTCTACACCAAATCCAAAAAACCAGAACTCGCCATCAAACGCGCCGCCGAACGCCTCATGGGCGAATGGACCCGCCCCATCCTCAAACGCAGCGACGACTACCGCAAACGCAACCTCCCCACCGCCGAATACGACCCCCTCAAAACCCTAACCCACCGCCCCGGCAACCCCGCTTCATCCCAAGCCCTAAGCGCATTGCAATCACAGAAAGCGGCTCGAGAACGAGCGCTGGCGCCACCGGTGAAGAATCCGCTTAGGGCGAGGGTCGAGAACGAGGTTAAGACATATACGATTGTGCCGAGGAGTAATGCGGTTAGTGGGGGCGTGTTTGCGCGGCCGTTGGGCGCGAGTGGGGAGGATGCTTTTAGGAGGATGAGGGCAAGGCAGATGACAGCGCAGGGGAAGGGGAGGGGGAGGTAGGGGGTGTAGGTGGTCGAAGTGGACAAGGGGGCGTTGGTGAGGGTTTGAAGGATGGTGTTACTCTAGAGAATGAGATGGGTTTAGGGGTAGAGAGAGGTGTGCGTGCTTTGCATGCTGCCAGGCGTCAGGGTGTAGAATTGGCATTTGCTGCTTCTTCGGCTTCTCTCAAGACAGGAGGAAGGATCAATAGCTACTCTTTGGTGTTTCTCCCAACGGCAGCAAGTTTATCACACAGGAAACCCATTCTCCCTCAATTACAATTACCCCATTCCTGTTTCCACCCTCACCACACGTCGTCCTCTCGACTAAGAATCTTTGAATGGTTAAGCTGTGTTGCTCTTGTCCTCCTCCCCCACGACCTCAAAACGTGGGTCCAACATCTAAAGGGTTCCATTCGACAAACGGACCGGTAACCGGCTTAGAAAAGATGCTTGTACGTAATGATAGTGACTCGCTCGCTACAGAAAAAAACGTTTCCTATCATCCCTAACCAAGTTCTCCTCAAAACCAAACCCAACGCGCTCTCCTCTTCTCCTACGCTAAAACCCTTCCTACCCCAAACCCCTCTCTTTACTCCTACCACTAACCCCCCAACCCTACCTCAAAAACCCTCTCGCCTCCTCATCCCCGCCCACCGCCTCCCCAAACAACCACTCTGCCTCTCGACAATACCTCACCTCGCCCGTTCCCCTTCCAACCTCGCTCCCCCAACACACCACCGCCGCATCCACGACACCCGTCAGCACGCCATCCATAGCGCCCAGAACACCCCAGCCGATAGCCGCGGCGATGAGGCCGACGACGTAGGCGTAGAGGGAACCCTTCGCGGCGGGTGTGTCGACGAGGGAGGTCGAGAGTGTCAATTGGCGGGCGGTGCTGACCCAGGCGCCAAAGCCGAGGGCGAGGGATGTGATGAAGCGGGTTGCGCGGAGGAGGAGGAGGGAGAGGTTGTAAGGGAGGAGATTAGATGATGAGTAGGGGGAGGTGGTGGGGCGGCGGAAATTTGGGGCCGTGGGAGGGTTGTTGGGAGGGAGGAAAGAGAGGCGGGAGAGGGCGCGGGAGGAAGATAAAAGCGGTTGGGAGTGGATGGCTGCGTAGGTGAGGGTAAGGGGTGATGTGAGGGTTGCGAGTGGGGAAGGAATGAGCGTTGAGGTGCAGAGCGTGATGAGAGCCAGGAAGCGGCGTGGGAGGACGAGGAAAGGGAGGCGGATGAGGAGAGCTAGCAGCGTAGAGAGGCAGATTGTACCGAACAACGTCGTGGTAGCATGCGCGAAGGCCGCTTGTATAACTTGGCGGGAGGTCGGCGCGGGGACTGTCAAGCGGTGAAAGTACCATTGGCTGACTGTTGCGGCGGTAGTGGCGCGTTGGATACCAGCGCCGACGGCGAGGGCCCAGAGGTAGACTAGGACGAAGAAGAGGCCGAGGAACCAGGTGCTGGTGTCTATGATGAAGAGGGTTTTGGCATTGGAGAGGTGACCACCTAGGAAGACACGGGTAAACATGGTCATCCAGACCCATGTCCATGTTATAACGCCTATGAGGGTTGCAAAACCAACAACTAGGAGGCCTGGGTTTGCAGCAAGGATCCGGCATGCGAATTCGAGGATTCCGATGGCTTTACCGAAGGAGTGGCGGCCGCGGTAGACGACGAAGACCCAGACTATTGCCGATATGCCAGGAATAAGCGAGAACCAGCGCATAGCTGAGTCCTGAACGCTTGCACCGTGCCACCGTCCTTTAAAGCTCGAGATGAGCGGGTAGAGGGAGAAGGAGAAAAGGATGACCGGCACAGCGATGAGAATCGCATAGACCAAAGGACGGACATACGATCGCAGAATAGCTAGCCATAACAACGACACTATGACTGCAACAAGGGTATCGATAGCTAGCAGATGATAGGAAGCATTCAACGTAGTATATACTGTATCGCCCAAGGGAAGTTTAGGCGCTGAGGTGTGAAGCCAGACCAGTAGATAGCTTGCAATAAGAGCAGCGAGGGATATCAAGTAGAGGTTTCCCCAGAATGTGTCATGCCGAGGTGGCTCGTCCACAGGGTAGGACACCGTAGGAGGCGCAGACGATGAATCCGAGTCTGGTGGGGGAGGTCTACCATACATGGCATCTGTATCTGTTTCTTGGGGTACAAAAGGCGACGATGCGTCGAACGGTGCTCTCGGCGTCTTCCGGAATTGTTGTATCGATGGAGGATCTTCATCGGGTGGTATCTCGATAGCCAGGTCATCCGGAGGCCCATCTCTTTCCATATCGTCTGCACTGCTCTGCGTTGTGCTCTCTAGACCAACGTCCACCATGTTGCCTTTGCTCTTGCTGCTGTCACCACTCTCGACTCTGGAGAGGTGTACGGCTTCTCCTTCATCCACAGATACGATATCGGGTCCCCTGCCTTTTTCGGTTGCCCTGGGCCCTCTCCATGAGCTTTTGATGCCTGCGCCTCTTCCCCGCCCCCGTTCGTCCATATCTCTACCATCTCCACTCGCATCTAAACCCGAATTTCTACCAGCATCATCTTCAGCTTCGGAAGATTCATCCAACCGACTTCCACCGAATTGCCGCCTTGACCGCTGCAGAGCGTAAAAGTCCGCTACCTCTCTCTCATGCTCTTCCTCATCGTCCTGTTCTCTAAAGTCATCGGTAGCGCTGTAGAATAGTGGGGCGTTCGGTGTAGCCGTGCGAGATGCGAAGGGGAATTGGGAAAAGTGTGACGCACTGGCCTGATAAGGGTTGCCAGGTCTTTGGAAAGCGGATCGCGAGGCCGGAAACCTTGCCGACTGATCTGAACGTCGTTGTCTCTCTAAAGGATTTCTGGTAGACTGTTCTTGTGGAGAGAAGCCTATTCGTGACTGTGATTGTGCCAGAAACCGACTGGCGTCTGGAGCGGTGTGTTAGTCTAAGAGCAGACTGCGAAGCCGTGGACGGTCTCACATTCAGAGAACATGCTTGTGGGCTGGATGAGTCTTGAAGACTACATGCAAGTTTCTGTTACAGTTAGGCCCAGATGGTGAATGGTGTAGATCAGCTGGAAGCTGTTTGGGCAGTGTTCATGCACGACAAGATAGCTACCTTGCTGGCGGGGAAGCTGCAGACAGAGAAAAAGAAAGAGGGCGCCTTTGTATATACGAAACCCTGTGCCCATACACAGATCCGAACAATGAATATGTCGAGTTGTCTATTAAGAAGTGCTCTTTGGATAGAGATGAAGGGAGATGGGTCACGAGAAGGGTGCTGGAACCGCGTGCTGCTTTGACGTCGCCGAGTCATGTTCGTTCACAAATCGGCCAAATCGAAGCTTAAATTATGCACTGCATAAAATACATCGTGTCAAGCCCTGCAAGGCGACATCTTTCATATCATCTACTAAAAGCTTACCTTTCTCACATCAAGAAGGATCAAAAAATATACGTCTCCCTTATAGACTGTCACCCACAGAGCTGCCATTTACATTTTCTTCTAACGCGAAAACTCGTACTACGAGCACCCTATGACGTCACTCTCTATTACCCAATTCCAGTACCTGATCCAAGCTTCCTCCGCCAGCCGTGGAAAGCTCCTTCAAAATTGAACCCGCCTTTCCCAAATGTCACAACCGTGGGACTACATCGCAAAGCTCGTCTGTATCGGCGACAGCGGGACCGGCAAATCCAGTGTAATCCTCCCTCCCCAATCTCCTGTTCGACCCCAAACAACCTACGCCCACTGACCGACCGCCTTCCGCAGCTGACGATCCGCCTTTGTGAAGGCCGCTTCTCCCCCCACCACGACGTTACCATCGGCGTTGAGTTCGGCTCGCGCATCGTCAATGTCGGACCCTCCCCCGCCTCTACCTCCACAGATGACTCTTCGAAACCCCCACCCCAACAAAAACGCATGAAGCTATCCCTCTGGGATACCGCCGGCCAAGAAACGTACAAATCCATCACACGCTCCTACTTTCGGGGAGCCAGCGGGGCGCTCCTCGTCTTCGACATCACGCGGCGCTCGACATTCGAGTCCGCCACCTCCTGGCTGCACGACTTACGGCAAATAGCAGAGGAAGGCATCGTAGTCATCCTCGTCGGCAATAAGACCGATCTCGCAGACGCGAGCACAGTAGATAAAACTGAGGACACCAGCGCAAGAGGCCACCCAACCGAAGGCCTCGATCGCCCAAACAACCGCGCCGTCACAACCGCCGAAGCCCACGCCTGGTGCGCCCAGAACGACGTCCTCCGCTACGTCGAAACCTCCGCCAAAAGCGGCGAGGGCGTCGAACAAGCGTTTCTAGAAGTCGCGCAAAAGATCTACGAAAACGTGGAAAAGGGACGGTATGACCTGAATGATCGGCGGAGCGGGGTCAAAGGGCCAGGGGCGGGTGGGGGAGGAGGCGCGAGGGCGACTGGAAGTGGGGGAACGGTGAGGCTGGGGATGAATGACGTGGTGGGGAAGAAGGAGGGGGGTTGGGGTGGGGGATGTTGCTGATGAGAAAGCGAAGTGTTCTCAGTCCCTGGCTGCTGAACAAGGACGACGCAGATCTTCGACCTTCAACATGTTGCATTCAGAGCGAACAACCAGCAAAGGCCCCACTGGTGCTAAGTCAAGGAGTCGCGGTGTTTGTACGATGGGCGCGAACGGCGCAGATCAGTACATGTATAGGGCAAGGGCATAGCGTGGTGTTTGTAGCGTTTTCTCGCATCCGTTATCCCTGTTCTTATTTATAAAGGGCTTGTCAGGTGCCTGCCGTCACTAGGCTGAAATATCTTTCTCGTCCATCTAGGCGTATAGACGATACCGAGTGATCGATCCCTTACCGTTTCCGTAAACTATCGTGCCTTGCTCGATGGCAGAAGAGCGTTGCCGTCATAGCATCTATCCAGGGAAAGGAAAACACGGAGTACCATTGTACTTTTACTCATCACCATAGATAGATACTCCTATCATTCCAACCCTACCACCTCTCAAGGCCTTGGAAAATATAGAATAATACCAACATAACGCGGTAGATAGTAACCTCCCAATCTGATCTTACAACCTTTCCCCCCCTCCCCTCCCCTCCCTATACGCATCTCTCACATGCCACTAATCCGTAATCCTCCACTTCTCAAACCACCTCAAATGCCTCCACTGCGAGCTACTCCCCTGCATACCAAACACAATTGCCCTGAAGACCACAAAGAGCGCCGCCACAGCCACATAAAGCATCCCGTACACCACCCACTCAAATCTCTTGTCCCTCCTTGCCAGCGGCGCCGTCACCCAGTCGACCATGAAGCCGGTCGTTAGGATGGCAAAGTAGAGCGCTGGGTAGTAGTGATGGACGTATGTCACTCGCGCCATGGCGACGAAGGGGAGGTAATGCAATACCCATCCGAGGATGGGATACATCCCGCCGTAATGGATTTGGTCAATGTCCGCTTGTTTCAGCTCGTCGTAGCCCCTCTGCCATCGCACAAGATACCAGGCCACCAATGCCCCAAACGCTAGCAGGGAAAACGTACTCCCCCAATACACCAACGGGTTTCCGAGCAAGAAGTATTTCACGATATGATCATCCCAACCGCACATGCGGAGGCCGACATTGAGGATGGGCCACTGCCAGAATTGGGAGGCGAGGTCGTCTTGTTTGTCAGGATCAGGGACGAGGGCGTTGTTGGAAGTCATCATAGCGACGTTGAGATGCATGAAGTCACGGAGGAATGGGGATTTGTAGGAGCCAGGGTCGCCAGCCGGGACTAGAACAGGTGTATCAGTTGGTGTTGCTTGTAGCAAAGGAGAAAAAGAAACTTACGTCTTTCATTCCAGTGAGATTCAATGTTCCAGTGAGTATAGACGTCTGATGGTTTGTTGGCCTTTACGCAGGTCACTTCAATCTGCTTAAAACCCCATTGGGGGAGATTGACGTTGCCGGCGCGCAAATAGCATCCGAGAGATGTATGCTTGAACCTTAGAGATGTGGTCAGGGTTCTGATTTTTGATCTATCCCGAGACGCTGCGTCGTCATGAACTTCAACGGTCCAGTGATCCTTTTCATCACCTATAGTGGTGTTACCATAAGAAGAGACCTCGTAGTCTCCTTTCGTAACTGGTGCTGAGACTGCATGAGAGTGGAGGTTCCTGCCAGTCTGGGAGTGAATCAGTCGAATAACGTCCTTGTCAGCTACAAAGGAAAGATTTCCTTCAGGGTCATAGAGGGGCTGTTCTCGGTTCGGGTAGAAGAACCAATCGTTATTGGCATCCTTGTGATGGTAGCAGGTTACTTGTTGCTGTTGGGACCCCTCGGGATATGTCTGCACATGGGAATGAAGTAAGCCACCGCCATAGCCCATGTTTTTCAGTGTAACTCGGGAGCCATAAGCAACTTCGAGTGGACTATCTTTGCCGACCTCGGTACCCCGGAGGTTTGCTTGGAAAAGTGAGCTCATCTGCGCATCGCCAGGGCCGCTGTTCTCCAGGATAAGGAAGTGAATATAAAACGAAAACATGTAGACCAGTAATGGTATGACAATAAGGCCAACGACTCGAGCCACAAGATGCGAGGCAAATTCGACCTACGAATTGTTAGCCAAGAGGAAAAAAGGGCCTGGTCCACGCTTGCCTTTGGCATCTTTAGATCCCCAAATTTGTTCCATAGGTCTTCAATAGTGTAGAGTCCGACAAGCGCCGTACAAAATAGTCCAACCATTTTAACACTACAGACGCAACCTATACTGATCCCTGTAAGAAAGAGCCATATGAACCATTCCGGTGAAAAGCTGTCCTTCTGCAATCGGTGGAATCTCGCCCAGCAGAGCACGGTAGTGAAGGTGAAGAATAACAACATCGAATCCAGGAGAATAAACCTCGAGATCGTTGCATATGAGTTCTCAAAGAGTACCATCATGGTGACGAGCCACACTGCCGGTCTCCTAAAGTTCAGCTCTCGTGCAGTGTAGTATGCCACCGGTATGCAAAGTGCGCCAAAGGTAGAATTGAACAGCCGCATGAAGGTGTAATTGACTTCTTCCGGATACGTGTCACCTGATTTGAATTCGAAGGAGCCATTGTAGCCAGCAAGGTAACCTGAAAGCCCGACCAGCATTTTGCCTAGGGGAGGGTGGACATCGAAGTAGAATTCTCGTTTGAGGTAGTGTGAGCCAAACTTGCCAAAGCTGTTACACAGAGGTATTAGCAGCTACCTTTATATCGAAGACATAAAAGGGTAGGCCACATGCAAGAGCTCCACTTACTGGGCTTCATCCCAGGTCACTATGTTCGATAGGCCTATTCTATACATTCGTGTAAAGAATGATATAGCTGTAAAGATGAGCGGTGCAATTAGGAATTCGTATTCGTCCAGTGTCGATAAGACTGATGATCGGGGCTATAGAGGTGGTACGTGTTAGCATTGTCTTGCCAGGTGGATAGTCGAGCACCTACCCTCTGGGACTTCTTCTCGTCAATCTCGGTTTGTGGAGAGGAAATGCTGCCATTGCTCTTCTCAGGGCTAGGGACGTTCCTCCTCCTAAGATCATACCCATCCGGCGCTGCACCTGTAGCGTGGCTTGCCGCCATGCTGAAAATCAACTTTCAGGGAAAGTACCAGACGTCGAGAGGATTTGAAAATTAAAAGGGGTGCCAATCACAGAGAGCCTCAACCTCAAGCAAGGGGAACTGGGGCGGACGGAGCTGAAAAGAGTGTAGAGAATTGTAGGATCGGACAGGCTTATATGGTCATGACGGGTGGATTGATACAATTGGACTCAGCGCATAGGAGGAGTCAAGCTCTTTGAAGAACGATCTTCTCCCTGCTATCACGGTTGGGCGCCGTAAATTATTGTTGCCAACGTGTTGTCAGCCTCAGCTCCTCCGCCAAAAAGTCCGCGACTGGCGCCCGTAGATCATCGATTCGCGCTAGTATAATTTTGACAGGGCACAGCACGTGATCAGTTGATGGTGCAGACTCCTCGGACGATTTAATAAGATAATCATCTTGCTATCTTCTCGTCTTACCCTTTCTACGCATCGGCTGGATGCAACGCTTGCTGCCTTAACAATGAAGATATAAAATCCAAGATCCCCGTCCCATGACTAGATATGAGAGAGACAATGGCTCGAGGACCTTATGTCTAGATTTTCAAAGTCCAGTGCCACATAGTAAGTTTCGACAACGTATAGCACGAAAAGAATTTTCAAGTAGCATCACATATTCCGTAAATACATGCATCTCCCCCGCCATCATCCCACCTGGATATCCACCACAAAGCTGCAACCTCCTGCCGCCTGAAGACTCTGAAGCTCCGCCTTTCAATGATTCGCGGAGTCACACTAATCTCGACACATGTTAGCTTACATGTCTGCCCTAACGCAGTTCATGGCTTATCGAATCCAGCAGTAATCCCTGGTGAGCCAGGCGGTATAGAGGTCAAGCAGGAAGAAAAGGATTGTCAGAAGCAGCAGCTGTGCTGAGTGTAGGCAAACATGCGGAAACCGGTCGCTGTGCCGTGACATCCGTCGCGAGAGAACCATGAATTAGAAAGCGAGGCCGTATAAATGGTATATTGAGCATAATGGCAATTCTAGACGCTGCTTCATAGTGATGCGGCGCTTTTTGGCGCTGTTCTTAACTGCATCTATACATCTTGCGGCGGTCAAAGCAAGGTCGTATATAGCCACAACTATCAGGCGACATTTTGTCTTGGGCAGGATAAATCCAAATCTAAGATCAATCAACTCATGAGTAGAGAACTGAAGTCCGGTCCCGAACATGGTCCCCCCGTACAAGGGATCGAGTATCTAGTTTGATACCAATCAGCATGTTCGCTAGAAATTCTACCTACAGCCAACTACCAACAGAGCTTCGTATACGAGTTGCCCGTCCCTAGTTTTGTTGCTTTGCAACTGCCCTTATCCAAAGGCTTCCCAAGTTCTAGCTTAGTTGATATCGCTGGTACTTTGCGCTGGTGACGTCACGAGTACTGGTTATATGCTCACAGATGCCACAGTTTTGATTCCGAGATGGCTATTCCGTTGCTAGGCCGCAAAATTGGTGTACGCCAGTTTTTAGGACTTGCGTGGATGTCTTGCACAAAGACCAGTTCAGATGTGGCTTAGGGACGTGGAATTGTCCAGATATAGTTAATATGTAAGTGCTACGCAAGCCATCGAACCTCGTCCGATGCTGGGAATCATGCTTTATGTCAACCACCCAAAACAAATATTCATAAAAGTCAATATCCCTCTATGCCGTTGATTACTCCAAATTTGGACGAAAACGGCGTCAGCGGATGCAGCCCAAAGTCAACCCTCAGTCGTCGTATTGACCCAGCCGTCTATATGCTCCAGCCTCGCCGTTACTGGTCTTATCATCCTTCTTACTCCGGTTAGTCATCCTTGAGATCCAACCTCCAATTCCTTCGGAGCGAGACTCGTCAGGCAGTCGGGGCTTCCCATCTTCAACGGGAGCATTTGGAGGATTAATGTCAAGGCCTGGGATGGCGTTATCCGGACCAAGTTTGCCAGGGATGCCCCTTCGAATGTCGAGGGAGGGAACGGGTGATCCGACGCCAGACATTAAAGACTCCACTTCAGCATGCTGAGCAGGTGTCGGCATAGCGGTGGTGGCATCACCGAATAGTACATCCATGTCTTCTAGACGAACATTGGCTGTTTCGGGGTATAGGAAATATACTTGGCATAGGTGAGTAATGTTCGAAAAGAAAGGGCTTTTGGAATGTGCACATACCAAGAACGAAGCTAACAGCGCAAAAAAAAGCATGTACAAGATACAATCGCCATTTGATCCATTCCTGAAGTATTGGCGTCATCTCCCCAACGAGCCAATTGAAAGCCCAGTTAGCTGCCGTACTTAGACTAGCTCCTTTAGCTCGGATGCTGAGTGGTAAAATTTCAGGAGGATACAGCCAGGGTATTGGGCCCCATGAAGCGCCGAAGGCCGCGTTATATATCATCACGAAGAGGACGGTCAACTGGGGCGTAGCACGTATGTCAATGAAGATGAAGTACGAAATGGCAGAAAGCGATATGATCATGGCAATGGCGCCTGAAAGAAGGATGATACGGCGGCCCCATCGGTCAACAAGGTACCATGGTGGGATTGTCGAGAGCAGATAGGTGATGGCGTTGATACCTGTCATGAGAATGGCCTGGCGACCCACCCAGCCGGCAGATTCGAAGACGAGCGGCGCATAATACGAGATGACATTGATTCCATTGAGCTGCGCAAGGGCCTGTGCGGACATGGCAATGAAGAGGCGTTTATAATACTTTCTGAACATCTCCGTGTAAGTTCTTTCTCCTTCCTGTCGTTGGAGAAGCACATTCATCTTGATTTCACGGTACTCTTGTCTGGCCTTATCATCGTGGATATCTCCGCCTCCATACAGATTAGCAATAACTAGAATGCCCTCTTCATCGTGGTCGTTGTCAAGTAGCCATCTAAGCAACGTCAACGCGTATCCAAGGAAGCTTTGGAATTGTTTCTAGTCACAAACCTCGGCGATTCACAGATGATGAAGCTGCCTGCAAAAAGGAGAGCGCCCATCACACATTGGAGCATCAGTGGCACACGCCATGACCAATTGCTGAGAATGTAGCTGCAAAAGTAGTCGACCCAAACACTTGCAGCGTATCCACTGACATTACCAGTAAATTCGATACAAGCAAGCTTGCCCCGATTATGAGGAGGTGATATTTCGGACTGATAGACCGGCACAATCGTTGATAGAGCACCAACGCCAAGACCAGCAATGATACGTCCGAGAATCATCATTGGCATCCCGTTGCAAAACGTTTGGATAAGTCCGCCAAAGAAAAATACGACCGAGCCATATAAGATAGTCTTTCGGCGGCCGATCATATCACCTATTCGCCCCACACAGAGAGATGCAACGAATGCCCCAACCTCGAGGATGGCTACCATAGTCCCGATCTCCGCTGCTGTCGGCTGGTTGAAGTAGTCTTTGAAGTAATTTCCCCTTTAGAATACCCAGAGCAATTAGCCCAGTTCAAATGGTAATGTCTTAGATTAGCCTACGTTATTATTCCCGACATAACTCCTTGATCATACCCAAATAGAAAAACTCCCAGAGACACGAATACACTTGTAAAATATCTACTGCGAATTAGTACTTCCCATGATACACCATAGCAGTCGGAGCTTACAAGAGTGGCTTCCCCGTCAAGCCGTGCATGTGGCTTGCTTGCCGGTCCCCCGACATGATGGTAGCGACGACCTTTTCCGTTTGACTAATATGCCTGGCGGTAGGCTCGGGGATCTGGATAGCTTCTTTACTGATTCCAGGATTGGTGTTCTTACGGTCAAGATGGTCTTGCTGTGAGTAATGCACGCGCTTGGGCGGCCGCTGTTGGGGCTTCGACCCGGAACCCCCAGGAGCGCCGTTGTCGACGGACCCCCGAAGGTCGATCTGCAGAGGATCCTCTTCGTCTGCGAGCTGCTCGGCTAGATCACCCGTATCACTCCAGAGAGAGAAGTCTGATCCTGCAGAGTCGGAGGAACGCCGACCAGCCTGTTTTTCGTTGGGCGACTCAAGCAGCGAGGCCGAATGCTCGTTTCTTGGATATTTGGAGGACGCAAGAGTGCGGAGAGGGATGGTGACAGAGCTTAGAGGAGTTGAGGAAGGAATGATGCCGGTATTGTGGGCTGACCGGTAGCAGCCCGTCTAGATAGGTTTGGTTATAGAAATGACAGTGGGGACTGGAATGTATCAGCAGAGATTTACTAAGGGATGGCGCCCTAGATTCTGGTTGGAGGGTCCTGTAGAACGTGGATCACGCATTAGATATGCAGGTGCTAGAGCGTTGACTCTGGAAATTTTCGGCACGAGACCTTAGCAGTCGTGATTGAAACGGACGTTCAGGTGGTTCACCGGGGAGTTGAGTACTGGACCCTGATCCTCCCGGCTGCCGACAGAAATACGTGTCACCTTAGGTTCACTGCTACGCTCTCTACATGCGGACATTTCTCTATCAAAGTGCTCTACATTCTTTCGTAGGATAAAGTCTTTGTTCATTATCTTTGATGCGTTGGGCCTCCATGCGATACCCAAGGGCTTCTGCACGGCAAGCCTCAGGGAGGGGACTCGGCGATCCTGAACAGTTGATTGGATTTTATCGCTCAAACTTAATGCTTGTGGTGCCGAGGGGAAAAAAGGAATATACATGTTTGAATTCTGACTTGTATAAGTCCTCAACAACTCCTCTCCACGAAGCTTATGGATGCTCTTTTTGTCGATGATCAAGGTGGTGATTGCGGAAAATGGATCCTTCATCTCAGTAAGATACTACTTGACGTCCTTTTTAATCGTCCATGTCTTCCATTTAGTTCTTCTCTATCAATCTAGTCTAATTTTCGAGACTGATATCTTGTCTACGGTTAGGAAACCTGATAATGCGGCTGAGAATCACGACTTTTGTGATATATTATGTACATTTAATTTCTCTATTATCACTAGGTATATCGTTGCGAGACACTGAACCAGATATCAAGCCTGCAAATCTTCTGATCAGTTCGCATTTCTTTTGAACGGCAACCTGTTCTATGTCTCTTAACATGCAGGCAGGCTATGTAAATGCCTGGCAACTCTGCCAATATTCTCATTCAATATATTGTTCACTCCTCTGCACTCCGTCCCTGGAAATTCTAAGTAATGGCGTGGGTTTCACTCGCATTTCAGTCTCAATAAGCCGTAGTTATGGAAAGTAAGATCGCTGACAGCTTCACGTTGTGTGCATGTATGCTTAGGCCGGAGGTCTAACTTCCCACCAAGGAAGGGCCGTGTCACTGCTTCATTTTCATCAATACAAGGTAGTATTTGAACAAACTATTTCAGCGAACTATTGCTCCAGGCTGAAAGAAAGCTTCACGCTTGACTTGTAGACATGGATTTTGATTCAATCGACAGCACAACCACCATTCTACAACGGACATCTCAAATGACTCGTGAGCAGTGATATTAAAACTTAAGGCGCCTCCAATATCCGAGCAAAAACGTTGGCAGCAGCAAGAAGCTTTGTTACGCAATCATAGTTCAGTAAATGGTAAGAACGATAATTCGCGAACAAAGCAACGTTGTGGATGTGGCAAGGGTCAAGAGTTAATGTTTTTTTAAGTAGTCTTTGATGGGTGACTGTACATCAAAGTATGATGATTTAGAGACAACCTTGTCAAAGCAGTTGACCGTTCTATCAGAATCGCTCTATTCCCAATAGCTTCGTCCTTCTCGTTGATACATAAGTAGCCCCCAGTTAAACGCAGATGAATCACGAAATAAACCAACATCGTGTAGAGATTCAAGAGCACGGGGTATCCAGTTCGACATGGTCGGTTTGATACCCTACTACAGCGAAGGCAGACATCTCGAGCTTGCAAGCGTCGTAGATTTGGGAATAGTGTCATGGCATTCAAAGTTACCAAAAATAATCCATTGTAGATCAAAGGCGTCAGGCAGGCAGGCGAGGAAGAAACATGAGAAGAGGCTGATCTTCGCGCTTGTCCATTCGTGGACTGGACCGGCACATCTCGTTTGCAGTCTAAAAGTCGCACTAAACATGAGGCCGGCAGCCTCACGCCTGATGCGCGCCATCTAATTTCCCCCCCAGAGTACACAGTACGGAGTAGGTAGCCAACCGCTCTTTGAAGTCTTACCTCCTCCGTAACCACCATCGCCGTCGTTCCTACAGGACGTCTGTGACTACACCGCCTTCAAGACGCTCTTTACTAACATACAGTCCATTATTCTCGCATACCACATTTACCTTTTTCGTGGGGAATTAATCCAAGTTGGGCTTCGGATAACCCGAGTTGCCCTGCCGATCACTTGCCAGCTCGCGTTTTCTTGTTTCTCGCAGCGACCCACTTCCAAAAATACGTCGCTGGCAGCCTCCACATTCTGCCTGTATCCAATTGGCTGCTGATTGTGACGTTGTGTCCTCCCGCAAGACTGTATACTTAATCAACACGGTTGTCGCACGTCTTGGGGGTTTGAATCAGAGGGGGAGGTTGTTGGTGAATCTGCGGGCGACATAAGAGATCACCATCTCCCAATATGGGCTCTACACAATTTGGGAACTTCTATGTGCGTCTCAAAATGACTGCTCCTTACGATCCAATAATGCTTACGTCTCTGACAGAACTTCTGCCGCGATTCCACGCTCCCGGTCTGCAATGTACGTGCATCACTCACTCCCCATCCCCGAAAGCCAGGCAGTAGATATGCCCTTGGAAGTAAGCGCTGATTGTAGAGGCAGCTCTTTCACGAATCAAGAACGCGACAGGGACCCTCGGGTGGCTTCGGGCGCTGCGATCTCAATGGCATTTCACTGGGCAACGGTAGACATCTGGAGAATCTAGGTACGTCTCCAGGAGAATTGCGCAAGACAAGGAATCTGACTGGCTCAAGGCTCGATATTGTTCTGCGGGTTAGCAATTTTGATCTCACTGTTTCTCCTGTGGAGAGCGAACAGAAAGCAGGCTGCAGTGGGCCGAAGGTATGCAGTTCGTAGAAGAAGTGCTACCACGAGTACTAACGATCAACAGAGAATTCCAGTTGTTCCTAATCGGTTACATAATCGTGTCGATATGCGAGATCTTTACAGTTGGTGGCTTTCCACTGAAAAGTAACGTCAGGCTTGTAGGTTCCCGAAGCTCATTATGGTTGTTCGGTTATGCTTATAAGTCTTATAGGGGTTTACTGCTGTTCATCTCGGTGCAATAGTTGCAACAATATGGGTGCTATTCCTGAACGGAATTGTTGGTTATCAACTCCTGGATGATGGAACACCGCTGTCTCTAGGTCTTATCCTTCTCTCGGCCGCTGCCCTGTTCATCGGCACTGGGTACATAGCACTTGACACAGGTTTCGACTACACGAGGCACTTCAATCCGAGTCTGGATCCTCCAGACAATCGGAACATTGGTCTGTATGTGCTATATCAATTGGCGCCGCTGGTTTTCCTGGTCGGATTCTTCCTTCTGGAAACTTACCTCGTATTGAGAGTGTTGGGAGAGAAAAAGCCAATGCGTTAGTCCTCCCCTTTCTTACACTCTGCTCTTTCTCTCCGTCGCCACTAATTCTATATAGTATACCTCTTTGCATCGGCTTTGCTATTCGCTATCGGACAGATATTCCAGTATGTCATCAGCATCCACATATGCCTATCAACAAATCATCAAATAAATGGCGCGATGTTCGAAACACTATTCACGCTCCTCTCCGTGATCATGATATGGGTTTTCTGGTCAAGTATAACGGAGGATGATTGGCCAATGCCTGCGTCTTCGGGAACTTTTATATAGCAGCGGTGGTAGCTCCGCAATAGTTCATTTCATGTTAATTGATGATTGATGCACATTTAGCGCGTTGCGTTCCCAGATATCCCACTCAGTATCTCTTATATGGGAGGGGCATGTTTGGAAGAGATAATAGGATGAGCTTTGCACATGATGGTCCGCTGGCGCGAGAGGTCATAGCGAGGCTTGATACACAAATGGGTCGGAGGGTTTGTACTAATGGAGCGATGGAAACTATACTGCAGGCTGTATATCAAACAGTATTTACCATAAATCAATGGATTACTACCAAAAGACCTAATTCCCAATATGACCACAACTGCATGTGAATTATATAACGGTTTCGCTAAAGCTCTTCGTGCTACATTAACTCAACCTCGTTAGCTCACGCCTACAAAGTACCTTACCCATCGATCTGTCAAATTTCAGAGCACTGACTACGTATAGCGGAACTAGAGGTAGCTTCGAGCTGCTAATTAGTTCTAGTTGTTTCTCTTCTTCCGTTTCTTGAATACTCTTCTGGTCCCAATGATATATCTAGACGAACCTTCTTCAACATGGCTGAATCCGACGAAGAATATGTGCAAGACATTTCGGATGATGAGGTCGAGGCTCACCAGGTGACACGAGGAGCAGGAGTGGGAACAAGGGCTACTGGCCAAGGGAAGAAAGGAGGAGGATGGGAGGTCACTCGGACATGGGAGAACGTGGTGGAAGGCGCGGACGGCACCATCAGTTCTACAGTCGACGGACTACTTGAAGCTGGGAAGAGGAAGAGGTGAGATTCATCATGGTGAAACTTTCGGAACCAGCATATGAAGGAGAGCAAAAGCTAATCTCCAAACGCCCCAGGCTCCTCAAAGATACCACTCCCCTCCAACGAGGCATTATCCGCCATCTAATCCTCATCATCGACCTCTCCTCTGCCATGACCGAAAAAGACCTCCGCCCAACGCGCTACCTCCTCACCCTCCGCTACTGCCAAGAATTCGTCATCGAGTTCTTCGAGCAAAACCCCATTTCCCAACTTGGTATTATCGGCATGCGCGACGGCCTTGCGGTCCGCGTCAGCGATATGTCTGGCAACCCAAACGACCACATTGGTAAACTCCAAGCCCTCAGAGACCAAGAACCAAAGGGAAACCCAAGCCTGCAGAATGCCCTTGACATGGCGCGCGCGGCTCTGTTCCACGCTCCTGCCCACGGCACCCGCGAAATCCTCCTGCTCTTCGGGTCCCTCATTTCCTCAGACCCCTCCGACATCCACACCAGCATCGCGGCCCTCGTTTCTTCCTCCATCACCGCCACTATCATTGGTCTAGCGGCCCAAGTTGCCGTATGCACCACCCTAGTCAAGCGAACAAACTCCTCTCTACCACTTTCAGAAACCTACAACGTCGCTCTAAATGAAGCCCACTACCGGGACCTTCTCATGCGCGCCACCACTCCGCCTGCAACTTCCGCCACAGACGCCGAGGCCGCTAGCAAGTCCTCTCTCCTTATGATGGGTTTCCCCTCGCGGATCACCGACCCCGCCCCCTCGCTCTGCGCCTGCCACTCCAAAGCCACGCGCGGCGGCTACCTCTGCTCCCGCTGCAGCAGCAAAGTCTGCGCGCTCCCAACAACGTGTCCAGCGTGCGGGCTAACCCTCATCCTCAGCACGCACCTAGCGCGCAGTTACCACCACCTCTTCCCCCTCCGTAACTGGCGCGAAGTCTCCTGGTCCCACGCCGAGGCATCGCCCGACCAGTCTGCCTGCTTCGGCTGTCTCTCGTCCTTTCCTGTAAGACCCCCGCCCCCGCCACCAGAGGAGGAGGAGGACGCAACATCGAGCAGGGAGCACGAAAAGGGGAATCGCAAAAAACCTTCCGTAGCCAATAAGAACACCCTCCCATCCCTTGTGAAACCAAACCCCAACAAAGACGCCGGCGTGTCCGAGTCGGGGAGGTACGAGTGCGAGACCTGCAGAAGGTTCTTTTGTATCGATTGCGACGTCTTTACGCACGAGGTCGTACATAACTGTCCCGGGTGCCAGAGTCGAGAGGGGGAGTTACTTGCAGCTGTTGCTGGTGGAGAGGAGGAGGGGTATGATGGGTATGGGCATGGGCATGGGGAGGTTGTCAACGAAAACGGGAATGGAGAGGTGATGAATGGGCATGGTGTGATAGGCAACGGGGATGCGATGGACGTTGATGAGAGTTGACAGACTCCGGAAAAGAGAGTCAGTTGGTTAGGGCTGGAAATCTAGCGGCATTTGCGTGGCGTTTTCTCCTTGTGAAAAAAAAAAACGCATTCTCTCGGCGCTAGGATGGACGGACTGACTGGTGTTCAAGAATTTTGGGTGGGGGGCAAAATGACTTTAGGTGGTTTTGATCTGGGGACTGGCAATCGCATATCGGTTCTCTCTTTCTATATCTGACCGTGTGCTTCGTGAGCGTGTAAAGGTTTTGGAGAAGGTGGTGTGTGTTGGGATAGATTTTCGCAGGAGATTATGGGGGTGATGGTGTTGATGGATATGTCTATTCGTACGTATTCTTTCGTGTTCGTTTTTACTACAAACAAGTATTTGATCAATTGGGAATGCAGGCTGGGCCATGTTTTCCTGATAATCCGCTACTTGGTAATTTCTTTCTACTCGACCACCGCCTCCACACGTATGTACCTCGCCTCGTCCCACCCGAGATCTTTACACCCATCACACTCTCCTCTTTTCTTCTTACGCCACCTAGGAACACCCAGCACCCATTGATGACTTGCGCGAACTAGGCCGTTACTCGAGGAACCCATCTACTCGCTCCCCCTCACCTCTCAACCCCACCTCGCCTTATCCCAGCATCACACTTCACCTCACCGCACTCACTTCTATGCCACCATCCTCACATCTCCTTGTCATCTCCATGCGCGAACCCCACTCCCTCGCCCGCACACAAAAAACCCCAGCTCCCCATTGATGACTTGCGCAATCTATGCACCTACACCCATTTTTACCCCTAACTCGCCAAAAAGGCCCTCGCATTCATGAGGGATCAGCTATAGCTGGCTTTTGCTCCGTTATGGTATGTGTATGTGCACGGTGGGGGCAGAACACGGAGAGCAACCGCGCTCGATGACTTGCGCGATCTAGGCACTCACCTCTTCCTTTTGTCCCGAAACCGGGGAATGGACGATCGGGCTTTAGGGTAGTAAAAGTACCCCTGGGGAACTGCTGCCTTCTGACTGGTACTGCTCGGAAGGAAATCAATGATAGGCGGCTACGAAGTCAGAGGCTGGCTTGGCTTTTCACCAGATGCCAGGCTTGGTAACGATTTTCCCAGTGATGTCGCCGAGGGTTTGTGTGAGCTCGAAGCAGTGCTAACGGCCCGGACCCATATCTCTTCCAGCCGGAAGCCTTGGTGTAAAACACCTTCGTAGCAATATACGTAGCTACAACAACTTCTCCACTATATCAATACCCTCTAGTACCCAAATCTTCTTGACACCTGAAAGGCGCATTAACCGTCTCAGCGTTATTTATGTTTCGCTTGGTGAGCTTGGGTGAGACCCAGTTTTGTGCTACTATTGACGGCATCAACGTACGTATTCTATTGCGCGAAAGTTTTAGGAATTGTTGGGGGTACTTGGCCATATATAACGCCAGGTATAACTCTTAGTGTAAACACCTTCGTAGCAACCTCCGTAGCGATAATGAATCCTCCGCCAATGTTAGTGCTCACTATATCAAGTGCTATAACCAACTCGGTTTTCGAGTATTGGCTTATAACCGGTAGGAGGGTACTATTGGAGGGTCACTGGAACGACATGTCATCCGTTGGACACAACAGACTCCATCAAGAGGATCAAGGTCCACTCCGACCTTGGTGCGTTCGTTCGCTTCCATGGTGTTCCAATCCAAAGTATGGAGCCGCAGTTTCTACGGTCCAGAGTCTCATGGGCAGGGAACAACGTCCCCAAATATAGCATAGAGCATACCGACCCGTGTAGTAGAACTAGGACTAGGGACATCAGGATAAAAATGTGGCTTAGGGCGTAAATGACCCTAGAGGGCGATAGCCACTCGGTGCAGCGCGGTTGTCTTAGAGGAATGAGCTGAAGGCCATTTCAAGCGGTGCCTTCTTCTTGTATTTGACCGAGTTGCCGGCCAAGTCAAGAGCCCATCTCATTTATGGAGTTTGCTTAGGCAGCGAATAGACCTTTTCCAGCAAGGCCGTTTGTCAAGTCTATTTTGTGTTCATAGAAGTGAGTATGGGAAGTATCACAAAGATTTGATTTGTATGTCTTTATAGAGGATCACAATCCTCGCATCACATCACTGCCTCCAGGACCCGGCGTTTGAGAGCTTTCAATTCCTCCTCTTTCTCCTGCAACATCCTTTTAAGTAGCAGCGCCCTCCGTTTCCAATCGACTTGTCCACCTGCATCATCGCCATCTTCGTCGATCTCGTCTTCCGTGACTTCGTCGATTTGATTGAAGAAATCTGCGGACGACCTTCTTTCGTGTCTGAATGGGATTGGACGGTCGGTCTCGCCATTTATAAGCACCGTGGGAGGGGTCGCCAGCCGTACTGGACCACCGGTGTTCTCTGGTACCTGGAGCTGTAACTTGCTTGGTTTCCGCCCAAGCGACTCAGGCATTGACTGAGGAGGAGACACCATGGCCGTAGGTTGAAAATTCTGGTTGCTTTCTCGATCCAATTGATTTTGTCCAGAGTTCATGCTCTGTGTATAGGAAGCTGTATTGTTTGCTTTTGGGACCTCTCTACCAACCGGGTTCGCCGGGAAGGTCGAAAAAGGTCCTTCCTGGACAGAACGATTACTCGGTGGTCTGCCCCTTAGCTTTCCCGTTGCTGTACTGCTGCTTGCTGACCAGGCACTGGAGACAGCGGGACCGTGCCGTTTTCTCGAACGCATGGGTCCAACCTTGGCTGAGGAAGGAATCGCAGATCTTGGCTCGTCGAAAGGGCTCGCGGAATAGCCATGCCTCGGAGTGATGGCGGACTGAGGGTATGGAGTTGTAGGCGTGTTCTCACGCTCATTTAACCGCCAACGGATTTGCTGACCTAGCTGAGAATTCAGCTGCTGTGTGATTGGCGTTCGCCCTGTACTCGGTGTATTTGGTGCAATCGCTATCTGCGCTGCTGCCCATGCGTCCGTCTGGTTGGGATGAGCACTCCAAGGAAGAGCACTTTGAGGAGCGACGGAATACTGTTCGTCAAAGTTGTTGAAGAATTCAGCGCTACTAGCACGCTGATGCTGCGCTCTTTTCGCGTTAGAATTCCCCTCGGCCTCGACGTCTTCTGCTTTCCGTCTGCCACGTTTTGGTCTCCACTCTGGAAGTAAAGCACGTAATGCTAGGTCTTCTTCTGGGGGAACACCATCACGTACGTGCTCGATCTGAGAGGGATCATTTGCCGTAGGTCTGTCGGTATAATATGCGTTTGGAACGCCGAGACAGTAATGGAAGAAAGCATCAACGTGAAAAGCGTGCAGCCATCGCTGTGGTTGGGTCAGCTTTGCAATACCGACAGCTAGAAGGCCGCTGGCAATGTAAATATCAATAGCAAAGAGAAAGGAAAAAGTACCTTCAGCCGGACCGCATATTGTTGCACCTTTTGCGTGCTTTGATTTTTCGAAGTATCTGGAGGCTCAACCCCAAGCTCGATCACAAGCTGGGTCCAAGTCTTGAGTACTTTAGACTCCAGTTTTGAGATCAGCTCAAAAAGAGTGAATGGGCTAAAACTTTTTCCGTCACTCTTCGGTGGTGAACGAAATCCTCTTCTCAACTCCGCTGTATCAATATCATTACGGATTGAAGGATTACAATACATGATAAAATTGACATATGCATTGTCTATAGAGTCGTCACTAATCTCGATTGAGGGCAACACTCGATCCGACAAGCTGTTTTGGGACGAATGGAGATCATTCTGAATGCCTGATAGAGCCACAGAACCTCGCAAGTGAGTCTGCGCGTAGTTATGGGACAATTGTGGGTTGGGTATTCTGTGGTTTTCAAGATTAGGATCGATCATGGAGGCAGTTGGAGCGGCCAGGCTGCTTGATGGAGCCCCTCGCTGGACCATTGGACTTCGAAGCTGATACGCATCATCCATGATATAACTATAGACTTCTGCGTAGGCTACACGAAGATTATACCGATATCACGCTATACGTATATAGATTGCGAAGATTGTCGATACGGAGCCATTACAAAGGTTTGGCAGCAGCGAGGCTGACAATCTCGAGAAGAGAGTGAGTGGGACCTGCCCAATTGATGTTACAAGAACTCAAGAAATACATGTGTTGAAGGCAAGCTCATGAATGCTTAACACCGGTTTATCTTTCTTGTCGCCAAATGATGATAATTTATGCCCATTAGCTAGAGTAATGGGTCGAAATGAACTCAAAAAGGCCAGATTTGAGATTTGCTAGGCTTTGGGGCACTCCCAACCTTGAAAGTAGGACCTTTTGTCAGTCCTCTACCTAAGGCACTACAGAAAAAGCACATTTTAAGATTGATTCTGCGTAAAATCATCAAAAGTGTTGCTTTAGCGGTGTACATTCTCAGTTTTGCCTGGTATATGTATTTAGCCCTATATCATCCCCCGGACTCCTTCACTTCCACTGAATACCATTGTGAGGACTGCAGCCACTGATCTTCCCAAAATACCATAGGTGAGCAGCGATATCAAGCTTGAAGGGTTCGCCTGTATTTCCCAACTTGTTGACGTCTCCACTCAATTGCTTGATGTCGTTTGCCGTTGGCACGATGTCATTGCCCTTGTCGATGAAATATTCCGGGCTAATGTGAACGAACCCCAGAAACAACGGCGGCATCCTTGGCACCGGATCGTCAAAATGCGTAATGCGGAAATTCCCACCGGCATTCTGGTTGGTGATAAAGTCGCTGAGTTTCCGGCCAGCGATACGTGGTGCTCCAAAGGTGTACAGATCTGCTGGAACCCCCATCTTCCGAATCTCAGCGGCGGCAATGTCTGCGATGGCGCCACCGAGACTGTGCCCTGTAACAACAACTTTTGATCGAGGATTTTGAGCTGCTGTGGTTTTCAGGGCGGCCAGAATACCGACCCGGGCTTCAAGCCAAGAATCCCAGATACCTTGGTGAGCTTCACAGTCGTCACAAATATCGGTCGGGACCTGGACGAAGTCGGCATCTGCAAGGAAGTTGCGGATTGTGTGTGAGCCGCGGAAGGAGAGGACTGTAAGCCCCCTGGTCTTGTCGACGGCAATATATCCAGTTACGTCTGTGACGAGGGAGCTGAGGAGGTGGAGCATCAGCCGAACGGGCTTTTCTTTGGTGGGTTCAAGAGCAAGATTGGATACTTACTGATCAAACTCATATACAGTGGTTACATTGTTAGAGCTAACAAGGGGACAGTTGCCGGTGGGGCACGTCAATTTGTTTCCCCCTGCAGTGACATTGCTGTTACCGGGGCAGTAGGCGGCGGCAGCATATTGTTCGAAAAGATTGAATTTTGATAGATCTCTAGCGGAGACATCTTGACTTGTGGTCAGTGACCTTAAACAATGTCGAGGGGTTAGGGAGAAGAGAGAACTGTGGCATACTTCTAGATGTAAGAGAGAGTGGGGAAGCAAGAATAGAATATATGTAAGAGAATAATACAACTGCTGTAATGTGTAAAGAGAGGCTGGAAGCCATCATGCATTAAAAATTAGCCCGGCTTCCAGGACTTCACGGTTTCAAGGCTTTAATCACAAATAGAGCATGACAAACAGGAGATCAAGGCCGTAGGAAAGATGCCCGATATATATGCATAGCCTGATGAAGCTATCTACCCATGTTTCTGACCCCACGCTTTGATAAACCGACAGTGCATGAGATGACAGTGGCACTTCAGTAGCACGAAATGCAAGGAACCTGTCACCCCTCAACTAAAAGAGAACGGTGCGACTCTCAAGAGCCGGTCCTCCAATTAGACCTATGCCCATCCTGCAACGGCTCGCATGCATCATCGGCGTTGAGGTCGAATAGGGTTGGTAGAGAAGCAGAGAAGCGAGATTCTAGCCTGTTCTCAGGGGTCGCGGGATCATGTATAATTGTTTTCAATGTCGCCCCCAATTTGGGGCCCCAAATAAAACAACCAGTGCCTCAAGTCTTTCGGGAATCATCGCCCCATGGCACAATGTTTGCGATGTGACACTGCAGCTTGCAGTTGAATTCTCCTAGGTCCGCTGGCCACCTTCCCGAATTAATCGTCATTCCTCCCATCCGATCTATCACTCAGGTCCGACAATTACTTTTCGCCAAAAGATTGTATACTTTTGCTCCTGATTGGGGCAATTGAATAACGATTCCGATGTCAGCCCAGCACGAGCTACTATTGTATAGCATAAAGTACTCTACTTTGCAGTGGACCGTAGCCTTACACCTCGCTATAGTTTTCTCCTCTACAAAATCAGGCTTAACCTATGACTTGGCTGAGATCCGTGGAACGATCCACCAGGCGTGATATCCTTTCCCACACTCTATCATTTCCGCTTTCAAGACATCCTTCACTCTCCTCGTACCTGCGTTCGTCACCGCCTTTCTCGCTGTTGCAACCGCAATGTTCCCTGCAATGCAGGCCCTGAGCACGTTCTTCACCCCAGTCCTCCACCAGTCCTCGCACCCTACGCAACGGGCGACTTCAGCTTTCGCCTTGCTGATGGCCTCCCAATCTTTCTTCGCTACCCTCAATGCTTGATCTGCTGCATCAAGGATCGACAACGCTCGCTCGCTGGAAGGCTTGCCAAAATTAGCAGAGTCTTGTGTTTCTGCTGTGCCGATCGATATAACGGAAATGAAGTCTGGATAGGAGGGGACCTCAGGAAGCGACAAAGGTAAGAATGGGCGCATACGAAGGGCATAACGTAGCGCTGGAGTACTGTAGGGTAGGCCATGTCCTATCGCTGGGAGCACGGCGAAGTGGGTAAGGAACGAGAATAACTGGAGCAATGAAATGTTAGCGAGCCGTGTTACGTGAAATATATGGATGGCGGTTCTGGTGCGGGACGCACACAAAATAGACCCTCGGCGAAAGACTGAGTCGCAGAAGCCTCAAGCATGGCAAAATTCAGGAACGAGAAGGAGCGGCTAAAAGCAGTTTGCTGCTTGGATGTTGGCTTGACTATGTAGGCTAGGCGGCGAGTGGTGAAGGTTCGAATGCGCTGGAGGTGCGTAAGCCGTATGTTTGCCAGGTGCTGTAGATACCTGTTGTCAAATAAGTTAGATTGGTTTAATGTGGCCGAGCGAGTATATTACCAGTACATGCCAGCAAGCTCATCAAGCCGATTGATGTCCAATTCAAAGCCCATTTGGACAATCCATTCCATTTGGCGAAGTTTGTGATAGTAAGTCCACGATGACAAGGGAAACGACCAGAGCTCTTCACCCGAGGTCTCCGGGTCAATGATGGGCGTTTCCTCAGTATATTCGCGAAGCTCGACGTCGAGGTTTTCGGCCTGGTGAAGAGTCAACAACTGTACACAGACACTAAGTAATATAAATTTACTTCGAGCTGTACGCTATCCCAGTCGAGTATAAGATGACAAAGCATACGTCTCATCCGAGATCTGTTCATGCATACGGCTCGAAAAATGTCAATATAAGCCTGTCCGAAAGTCAGTCATACGCGTAAGCGTGAATCTTGCGGAGAGCACTTACCGGTCCACTTCGGGACAAAAAGGCTTCCATCTTACGTACGATCTGGAACCTTGGATCTTGAGGAGCTTCAACGTCGTCATTGGCGGGATCCAACAGTAAACCAGCGGGCAGTACAAGTTCTTCAAGGTCATCGAATAGAAGCTGCTTGATTGAAGTGCTTCGGAGCACTTTCATGTCGTTGATGATGAGCGATTGTAGTAGGCAACGAACATACACAGAAGGTTGCGGTGTTCGGGACTGGAAAGTCGAGACAAATGTCTACATAGGCATACGGTCAACAACCAACCCATAGCCAAGACCAGAGTAGACTAACCGATATGTTACTGGACGAATGGAAATCAAGTATTCGATACGCCTCCGCGCCGTATTGACATAATTTGGTGAGGTATGCGCATGCATCTTCGAAGCTTACGTTGACGACAGGTCTCGGGGGTACGCTGCTTGCTAGTCGGCGCTGTATCTTTGCACTGAAGGAGCTTTTCACCGTTAAACCCACGTCTTTGGTCCTTGACAGGGTAGGCAATAGCTCCAGGCATTGTTCCCATGACTTGGTTTGAGTGCGCTCCTTGACGTCTACGTCTAATGTTACAGCAGTCAAAAGGGCCTTTCGGAGTTTCAGTCGGTTTAGCAGGGCATCGATATGGCATTCTGTCATCGATCCTTTCTGCTGGGCAACATGGATGATGGCTTGATCCATTAGATCTGTTATTTCAGCAACGTCGAAATCAGTAAGCAGCTTCCGATGGTATAGGTTTGACACAAAATCTTCTTCCTATTCTAATGTCAGGACTGTTTGTTTGATCGTACGGAGTTGTTTTCGTAGTAGGGGAACGTTGTCCTAGCAGTTGTTACGAACTTCATAGTAGTGCTCTGTGCCTATCCTGCGATGCACGAAGTCGCAGGTTTTCACCAAGGCTAGACAGTATGCCCGAAGCACAAGGTTGGTAAGGCTGTTCTCGAGGTCAGGTTTTGTCCCTCGGTAGAAGCGGGCATGCTCTAATATCTTTGGGTCTGGCCATAGAAGACGGTCAATGTAGAACGATGTGAAGAGAGTCTGGGAAAGTGGATGGCCCATATGCCACGCCATCTAGAAAACCTACGATCAGCATCAGAAATGTTCTTATTTCTTGATGTGGTAACGGATGGGTACATACCTCATAGCATAGCATCTCGTCCATTATACCAACGACTTCTTCAGGTAAAAGCTCTCTAAGAACATCGTAGTCGTCTTCCAGTGTTTCGCCCTGTGCTAAATATCCGCTATCCATCTTGGGGTCCATGATCTATTGCAAATCCTCCTCTATCAGCCTTTGGTCCTTGACCTGACGTTGTGCCATTATGCGGATTTTCGTACCTCCAGTGCCCCAACAGCCTCGAACAATGTGAAGTAGGCATCTTTGACGAGCTCGCCGATTTCGAGGGCTATTTAATTGTCAGTCAATGTTCTGCAGATACGTATGGACTCAGACATACCGGATGCTGCGGTTCTGAATTTTGCGGTGATGTCTTGAGTCACATCTTGTTTGCTAGATATCCTCGCTCCTTTTGTTGTCTGTTCACAAGGGGTTGTAGGTGGGAGATCCATCGTACATCCCTCGCCCTAAAACTGGGTTGTAGTCGCTACTCTATAGTGCGCTGTGGTGTACTGGGAGCAGTTTCTCAAGCTAGTGAGTTCAACCACGACTACATTTCGCGTATCATTCACAAAAGCATGTTTTAAAGCATTATCAGTCGCCAAATCTGAGGATGATCTGGCCAACCAAGAACAGAAGCTTCTGAGTTGTGATATACACCAGGAGATATTCCTCGTTATGTGGAAACATTCCTCTCTACCATTACACCCATTCTGATACCCCGGGGTATCTACGAGAAATTCGCTATTGCCCTCCTTGCTTCGCATGCTCCGCCATCGCGCTCGCATTCTCCGTGGCCAGACTCTTGTTCTCCCCTTGCTTTCCGTTCTGCGCCGAAACACACTTCAGTACTCTGTAACATCGAGAGCAAGAAATATAGTTGTATCAATGACTGACCTGCCATTTAGCGAACCTCAAATCCATCTCTCCTCTCTTCTCAGCTCGTAGCCGTGGCTCTTCCTTGAGGGAACGGCGGACAACACGGGCTGCAACGGCGAGGTATCGGTTGTAACTGAGCGCAATCAGCGATGTCTATTGTTTCTTATCTGTAGATCTCATACGTCAAGCCTGCGGCTTTCCACGCAAAAGCCATTATGGTAGTCGCAAATGCTTGTTTGTTGGACCTCTGAAAGCTGGCGGACTTCGGGTTATCATTGACCTATCAAAAAGGATTTGCGCTAGTGCAATTTGTCCTATCCATACGACTCGATAGTGTTTCTGCTGCCCGCGAGATGAAAGTTACGTTACACACTACCCCATATACAATCTCAGATATGGGGAAATGATTTGATCATCTAGGCGAGTATACAAAGCACAGTGCACTGGCAAGGTGTTGTATTTTACAACCTGCTCTAGCCGCTAGTTATACATCAAAATTACGTACGCTTTAAATTCAGACATTCAGACCTATCTCTTCCGCGAATGGAAGAACATATAGATCCCCAACGGTTGATACGGTAGCTTTGGAGTCTAGTAGCGACTTTGCTGCCTGTACAAAAAATCTATAGTTAGCAAGCGTGAAGATTGCAGGTTCTATGAAGTAACTAACCTTCTTCACCTGGTCCTCCGTAACACCATCAATACGTTTGCCTACCTCATCAAGTTGGAATGCTTTGCCTCCCTGAACGAGGCCAGCGCCAGTCAATTCAAGACCTGTCCCTATACTTTGTCCTGACTCCAACGCCTTGAACTTTGCAGACGCAACAGCCTTCTTTATGTCTTCCTTGCTGACATTACCCGCAGCCACACTCTTTAAAGTTTTAACAACCTCTTGACTGGCATTTCTGACATCTCTGGCGTTGCCTGAGAGAGAAACATATAATAACCCAGTGTCTGAATATGTATTGTGAACAGTTGTGATGTGTGCTCCCGGATGCGCTGCAGTAGCTTTCGATAGTAACGAGAAGCCTGGTGACCACTTGATCGCCGATTCACCTCCAAGGAGAGCTGCGAGAACCGACGTTTCAGGCTTGTATGACCCTCCTGTGAATGACGCTGAGCCTGGGAATGCCAAAATCATGTGGTTCCCCGAATCATGGGCGATTCGCTCCTCCCCACCGTAGTATTTCGAGGGTGAGTAGTCAATTGAAGGGATGGCGGTCGATGGCGATGTAGATGACTCGGCGAAGAATTCACCGACCCACTTCGATACATCTGCATGACTAGCACCATTGGCCACAACCGCCAAATTTGACTTTGCATACGCGGATTTGCCATATTCCGCCAGATATTCCTCATGGAGATACTTTGAGATGGGTGTAGAGGACGAGGGGTGGAGGGGATTGCCAAGGCCACGGTGGAATGCTACACCATGTGCTGAATTGATAGCTAGTTCTGCTGTATTGCCGAGCATGGCCTTTTGTGCAAGCTTGATGACTGGTAGAACCTCTTCCTGCAGCTCATGACCTTGGCGAATGATTAGCGCGCAGTCGATGTGGCGTATACTAAAACCTACGCTGATACTTTGTTTTTGAGATGACTTCCCCCAATAGCTCGGCGAAGTACGGTAGGTCCTGCCGGAGGAATTTCGCGCCGACTATCAAGTTTTCTCTCGAATGATATGCCATGAGTTCGCCTCCCAACAATTCGACCTCTCTAGTTATTCTCAGAGCAGAGCGCCTGTAGGTGTTCTATACTCGTTGAAAACCAAAATATCAGCTTCTGCGCAGGGGCAGTCGAGACTTGCTGAACGAGTCACATCCATGTTATAGGTACCTTGAATGCAAACTTCTCGAGGCCATCTGAAAATCCTGGTAGAGGCTGGTATCGTGTTCCCGCTTTAGCAATGACTGCCAGATGTGTAGTAGGTCCTGGCAAGTCTCGGCTTGCGAATTTTACTCCCGCTGCTTCACCGGTCTCATACGAGAAGCTCCCTGACGCAGCCGCAGCTAACCCTCGGCGGTTGCTCAGTGTCGGATGGCGTTGGCGTAAAAGCGCACACTGCGCATTCCGGCCGAGGGGCGCTCGAGAGATCATGTTGTTGAAGACAATTGAAAACGAGAATGGGAGGCAGCAATGGACAATCGGAGAGCTGGGGGATTGCTTCAGTTGACGTCGGACGAAGACTGATGCTCGCTTAGCAGGACGGCACTATAGACATGCTTAGTCAGCGGAGCCGGGAGTACCTTGCAAGCACTAGAAATAACTCGCTCGTGCCCCACCATTGAATTTGTGAATTTGCGGTCTCAGGCAATTATTATATTGCTTGACTCAAACACACTCATGGATCAGCAGCGGTGACATTGATGGTCCTTCTAGAGAACTTGACATAGTCTCTAGAATGTTCCAACATGTCTCGAGTATGTCAGCCCCGAGCATTCCTCCCATGCCCTAACTTTCCCTCTTCCGGTAAAACTGTGTGCTAACCTCTCCTGCTATAGCATGCCTCCGAATTGTGCATTCTCCTGGTGGATGATATCTATGGAGAACTAACCTCTGTAAGTGGGCTCTAATCTCCTCGAGCTATACATATTTGTGGCGGCCCTTCGACATCTGGAACAAGAGAGAGTGCTGGTTGTGATGTTTTGCCCCTCCTTTCTAGCTACGATATTTGTGAAGTTACATATACTAACAATAGCAGCGCGTCTTTAGCGTTGTCCTCACTTACGGCCGTCTCTCATTCTCGGCTTTACTCCACTATTGTGGCCTCACACCTCGCCAGCTCAAACACAGTTTGGCAGTCCTAATCCAACAACATCTCGTGCTCTGGTTTACATCTCCCGAGGATAACGGTACCGTCTACGAATTCAACCTCACAAACGCGTACGCATTATTACGTTCTGGCAAATACATCAAGATTGTGGAGGACCGGTATGGAGAAATCGCAGGTGGGGTGATCTCAAATCTGCTGCTCCTTGGGCATGTCCGCGTTGGCGATCTTGCGCAAGCATATCTTCCTTTGAAATGCTCGAGAGGCGCTTTGAAAGGCGCTTTTGCGCTTTCCAGTCCCTCTCTGCCCCGAGGATTCGCGAAAAAGCAGACGGACAGCCTGGATACCAATCATGGCCCAACCGTGGAATCCTTACACCAAGCGTTGTACGATATGTTGCAAGCTGGCCTCATATCCGCTGTTAATGAATCACACTTCCGTTCTGCCGCCGACAACAGAAGTGAAGCGGAGAAGGAGGTGCCGTTCCAAGACCGATATGTTGGAAAACTCAAGAAAGAGCACGAGGCTGAGCGTGAAGAAGCTATTAGTAAAAAGCTTGAGGATTGGAAATATGGAACAAGTCTGGAAAAACAAGGGTTAGTTGGCCATCGAAAAGGGATGAAAAGACCCCTTGAAACCTTAGAAGAGACTTCAGAGGCCAAGCGACAGCGATTTCACTCGCCTTTGACAACAAATGGTAACGGTGAGACGGGCCAATACCATAGCCCACAGTCCTCTGCTGTTGGCTACCTGGATGTATGTCGATGCTTCGAGGAGGGGCTTTTCCACCCAGAATAGGTTGACTGATTTGTTTCCAGGATAGTGTTATTCTTCGAGTAAACCACGATAAGTTTGCGGTTATTGCAAGGAACAAGCGGCTAGTCGATTACGCTGAACAACGCATTGGTACGACCACTTCCAAAGTCTACGCGGGTGTGCTTCGCAAATTAGAATCGAAGCTATTCCAGTGTAGAGCCGATCCGGGGCTTTCAGAAGACGCAGACCCAGACGAAGAGCTCGACTTATCCTCTCTTCCGCAAGTCTCCACCGATGAACTAGCATTTCTCCTCGAAGACCCTAAGGACCTTTCTAAAGGCATAGGTAGTGTTGACCCGAGCCAAGTTGACATGGCGCAATTCGACCATCCGAAGAAACGCCGTAAGAAAGAGCCAGTAGACAGAGACGACGAAGTCATGGTAGTCGGCAGTGCTAGCTCCGATGAGGACGAAGACGAAGACACGGACGACGCTAGCCCAGCAACCAATATCTCCGATGTTTCTTCTGACTCGGAAGCACCTGATCCCAATGTTGAGTACGGACCAAAGGGGCTGCCGACCATGACCGCAAAGTCTCGCCTCTCCACGATTCGCCAGCATCTTCTCCTTCTTGCGTCTCATCCGCCCCATTTTCTTCACCGCATCCCTGCGACCCCCTATCATCCTGAGAGGTGGGCTGTCGCATTTAGCCCCCTGACCAAACATCTCCTCTCGCTTTCCCTCACACAGATCATCGCTGCCCGTTTCGGCGCCCTCGCCGCCCGTCTCACTCGAATCTTGGACGACAAAGGGAAACTCGACGAAAAAGCGCTAACCGCTCTTGGTCTAGTGAATCAGAAATCCATGCGCTCTCTGCTGACCGCTATGCACCGCGCTGGGCACATTGAACTGCAAGAAATCCCGCGCGACACGCAGCGTCAGCCTAGCCGAACGATGTATCTCTGGTACTTTGATCCTGAACGTTGCAAGGCGAAGTTGCTGGATGAGACGTACAAAAGCATGACACGAGCACTTCAGAGAGCGAGGGAAGAGAGGGAGCAGATCCACGGTCTGGTTGAAAAGGCGAGTAGGACGGATGTGGTGGGCAAGGAGGACGAGCTGTTGGGGGAGGCAGAGAGAAGAGCGCTGGGGGTATGGAGAGGGGTGGAGGAGAGGATTCTGGGGGAAGTGGGACGGTTGGATGATCTTGTTGGCCTGTTCAGAGATTTCTGAGTCTGACAGACATTCATGCGTTCGAGTGCTTCATGAAGCCCATAACCACGACTCCATTTTTGGCTTCGCCTTGGGCGGTGCCTCGATGCCTTGGCTGCTCCACTCCCTCGTCATACGGTAAATTCGTAAATACGAAAGACAAAGGGGGATCGAGGCAAGGTACCTACCTACCTATCTTGGCTGAAATGGTTTGCATCATCTACCTTAGCTTCCAGGTTACTTTTCATAACTTACCTTACCTTACCTTAGTGGTACGCACTACGATGACAACCTTAATTGTCGCTAATCTTGCACGTGACGGGCCGTCCCCGCTAGAGTTTAATCAGCCCGATCGAGACAACATTTGATGAACTCAGTTTTGTTCTTTGCCATCGCCGGCGGCCGCACGGTACCCATGGCTTAAGGTCGCACACTTAGCACGGTCCAGTACGGTAATTAATCCGTCCATGCAAGTGACGTGTCTCGATAATGCACCTGTCTGAATCTTTCCGATTCCGAGTCCGATGGTGCCTGCCCTGGCCCTACAAAGGCTAACGGTATACTTACGCTGAATTTCCAAGGTAAACATGTCCACATCTCCACATCTGCACCCTCTTTGCCTCTGCTCTCTGCCGTTTGCAATGTCCTGAGCTTTCTCCCATTTCTCCGCCTATACGGCTTGCGTCGCCTCTCAACACACGCCTTTCTCCTGCTCTCATCCATGTCACTTCAAGACCGCCACAGTGGTACCCTCCAACGCTTTCCTGTCGAGCTTCTTACAAGAATCACCGACTTTTTGAAACCGAGCAGTGCCCTCTCATTTATCTATACTTGCAAGCGCTTCTATACAGAATGTGGTATCTCATCTGCAGATCTCCTGGATGAAAGAAGTCCGGCCAAAGATGCTGCTTTCGTTCATAAGGAAAAACTTCGACTGCTCTGCATGCTTTGGCGTGATCGGCCAATTGCTGGGAAAGCGATTTGCAGTGGATGCGTCAAAGTCCATCACAACACATCCTTCACCACTGACGAACTCATCAAGAGCCCTAAGAAACGTCAATGCTTTGGTAGGATTGGTCGACTGTGGATCTGTCCTCATAAAACGTTGAACTTTGATGATCTCAAGGCTTGCCAAAACCGGATTCCCAACAAGGGAGTGGACGGGTTCAACGGGAACAGGTTTTGCTGGTATTGCAGACGAGCCGGTGGACCTTCCTTTTGCCAAGAGCGCGACCGCAGGGTCACAATTGAAACACATTGCCACGTCATGACTGGAAGACCTAACATAGAAAGAGCAGATGTGTTGGCGGCCTTGAAGCAGCTCGAAATATCGATATGTCCACATCTACGGCTATGCGACCAATTCGTCTCAAGCCTGTACGACCGTAATTGTGGGCAAATCTCGGGCACCGTCTGCGCCAGGCCTTACCGGTGCTACAACTGCCTAAGGCGGAAATGCCCGTCCTGCGATACGGAATTTATCTTCTACTTGTTCAAAGGATCATGTGCCTCACCGCCACGTCTCGTTGTTGCCACGAAACGCTTTTTTGGATACTTCCAGGACGTTGCAGATCCCAGATGGACTTCCCAATTAGTTCAACCACAAGATGTGCCATTACTAGAGACGAGTTGGGAACTCTGTGACGCGAGACTAATGAATGAAGAGAGTAAGCAAAGGTTTCAGATGGCTTCCAGTCCTATTGGCAGGCTTGATAATATACGGATTCCGGATCTGAGAGGAAAAACATCTGTAGCTGCTGCGGCTGCACTAAAAAGGCCGAGCGATAAGTAGGCTTGCGATTTAGGTACGTACGAGCTTTAGGCGGATAAAAGCAAAATCTAACGTTGCTTTGCCTTCAAGCGGACCTTGGTTTGAAGAGTGTCTTCAGTGCGTGGGATAGGAGAAGTTTTGCGAATGCAAAGCAAGGTGTTTCCGGACGTTGTTTTCACTGCAAGCGGAAAGTCATTTGAGATTGAGTACTGAGGATGGCGTTCATCGCTTTCCTATCCAGGAAAGAACGGGTTACGGTAACCCCGTAACTTGGCAATCCAGTTTAGATTTCCTGTTCCGCTTGCGAGGTTTTCCCCTTGGATAACAAGACAGATATCGAGGTTTACATCCAAAGAATGATTTACATCCATTACCATCTGGATTCGCCAAGCCATTCAATGAGTAATACCAATGATGTATACGTCATAGGCGTGCTTTCGATGCAAACATTTCACAACCTCTGCATCCAAAGTACGACCATTTATTCTTCAACCCTCTTCGGCCCGTGTTGGAGATTATTGATACAGAATGCAAGAGTTGCGCTGGTAGGGCAATCCCTTCATGTCCTTTTTCGACTCGTCTGTCATTTCTTTCTGTTCAAGATATGTCTCTTTCATCTCGGCTGGCAGCTTCTGGAATCTGCCTATAGGCCCACTGCCCTGATCTGAATACTGCAAGCTCTTAAAGGCATATTTCCACCTAAAATCTTGGCGGGATCTAGCCGTTCTACTGCTACAATGATTTCCACATGGCGAGCAATTGATCTTGAACCCGCCTTCTTCTACCCGAGATAAAGGTATAAAGACCGAGGCGAGCATCCAATGCCGCTCAAAGTGCTCTGAGCTTACCATCCGGCCCACCCATTGGATGCAAGGAGCCAGAACATGAGCAATCTCTACCTCACAATCTTCATTGTCAACTCCTTGATCGTCTTTGGATTGTAGCCGCCACGCTCTCGGCCTGGTCAAACGCTTGACCTTGTTCTTCGTGACTGCTCCTGAAATTGAATTAGCAGTCCCCAACCTTTCGCTGTCAATAGTGTTGATTTAACAGGCGCGCTGATATTAGTGACGAGAAATTTAGACGGGGGCAGGGCTAAACATCCAACATTGCCATATTTCTTCTGATGTATGACAGTATTTGTTCGGCAGGGTTTTGGTAAGTTTGGAGATTTAAGGTGGGAAGGTTCGTTGGTTAGTGTGACTGGAAGATGGTGCTTTTTGGTGCTCCGGACGTCTCTCTTGCATTGGTGGTTTCGACATCTTGACTCTTCCTCGAAGGGGCCTGCTTTTCGTCGAAGCAACCCTGGCCCCCTTCCCTGCCCCACTAACCCCCACCTCACCCGTTGGTGGGCCATACCATCCCCTACACCCCTTGCTTACGTTCCCTAAAACCAAAAATCTGAGACCCCAAGGCGCGGGATCACTGAAACGAGAGAACAAAGACGCAGCGGAAGGAGCTGGAACAAGATGGAGGGGTGGGAAGAAGCGAGTGAATATGAAAGGCAAGCAGAGGTGGGAGGGAATATGGAAGGGGGAATGCAAGCAAGCCGAGGTTGGAAAATGGGGGAAATGGGAGAGCGAGGGGGCGAAGATGGTTGGGTATGAACATGCCCGAGGGTTTGTTTTCCGTCATATTCGCTGCATCTCCTGTCTATCCCCTTCTCCGCCTCTTCCTGTTGCTGTTCCTGCCCTTTCCTTTCTGCTCCTCACCCGTCTAGAACCACGATCCCCCCTTTCTCGATAGCAAAGACTCTCAAAGACAGTCACCCTCAAACACATACCCCCTTTTTCTAAAAACCAATAATCAAAAGACATTTTCTTCTTCAAGAAACCCCACCTCTCCCACGGAATGCCTCCTCTCAAATAACACCTCGCCCCCCCCCCCCCCCCCCAAGCCAAGAAAACCCTCGCCTCAGCAACCACCATTACCCAGACACCCCCCCCCCCCCACCTCGAAAACCTCCTGTTCCCAAAAACCCACTTCGCCCCCCCAAAAATTCGTTCCTCAAAACAGAAAACCCCCTCGCCCCTTCCCATATACCAACACCCCCCCCCACACTTAGGATCAAGCCACAACATCAGCACCATATCCCGATTCTTCCCCTCAAAAGCAGAACCTAGATTCCAGATTTTAGATTCAGATTCAGATTCAGAGTATAACAATCACAATAACAACAACAACAAGCAGACGCAGATAATATATGTGTGTGTGTGTGTATTTTTTTTATAAAGCGAAAAAATACTATACTACAGTACCTACCTACCTACCTACCTACCCTACCTACCCTACCTACCCTACCTACCCTACCCTACCCAACCCTACCTACTTACCCTACCCACCTACCCTACCCAACCCCTCTCAACACCCTCCCAACACCCTACCCTACCCCTTTCAACAACAACCAACCAACCAACCAACCAATCAATCAAAAATCAAAAGTAAAGTAAAGAAAGATAAGATAAGAAAAGATAGAAAATCAACGACAAAAGAAAAAAATTAATTTCTGCGTTGCTGTTTGAGTTGATTGCAAAAATTGATAATATGAGGAAGTTGGTAAGAAGGAGGAGAAGGAGAAGAAGAAGATGTTGAGATGTTGAGGTGGGGGGATGGAAGGGTTTTGAAGGCGAGAGGAGGGAGGGGAAGTGGGCAAAGGGTTGGGGAGCGCGGAGGTGGATCGAGGGCGAGGGGAGGGAAGGCGAGGGGGGTGAGATAAACAGATGAGATGAGTAAAGAGGTTGGGAGTGCGGAGGTGGATAGAGGGGGTGAGAGGATCAAGAAAGATGAGAAAGTCATGGGTTTTTGTAACTGGTTTGGTAAAGAAGGGAAGGATTACAGTGAGTGACTTGGGTTATGCGTCGAGGCTCGTTTGTCGGTGATGAGGTTTCTGGTCTCTGGTCTGTGGGCTGGTAACGCTCTGATGATAGCTTTCAGGGTTTTGATATTTGTGGTTCGGACGGGGGTTGCGTGGTCGAATGGGAGTGTATTGTTCAAGATCAAGGTGATGGGTTGGAGCAAAGGGCCATTCGCGATCTGAGTTCTCACGGGTGAAAAACAAAGAGGGTAAATCTCGCTGAGATCCTGACGGGACTGGGTATAGCATATATACATTGATTGTTAAACCACTCAGACCGATAAAGAAAGTGGTATCAGTGGCATGAACACCTTAAAAACAAACGCCCGCTTAACACTTGCACCGTGGTATCAGAAACGGGACAGCTTTTGGCAATTGAAGCGACCGTGTTTAGATTTCCACTTGGCGGTTTAGACTCCCATTTGGTGGGGGTTGACCTCCATGTTGGCGGCGGGCTTTGTGCTGGTGCTGTTGCGTGTGCGCATGACGTGGAGAGCGCCGAGGACGGTGGTGGCGGCAAAGAGGAGCCTGTTTAGTGGAACATTGTTAGCGGTTCTGCTTGTATCCATTCTGGGCCATTGCCTCAGTCTCAAGCAATTTTCACTCCCACTCCAGCTGTCCTCTTTTCAGAAGGTGAAAGTGAACGTACCACTCAAACGCGGCAAACACAATGGCGGCAACCATGACATTGCACACATTCCCATAACACAGTATCAAATCATGGTGGAAAACGGCCAGCGCGATGAAGCCGGCAAACCAGAACAGCATGGTCAAGGCGTCAACACCCAAGATGGCGAACTTGTGTGCCAAGCGCGGGAAGTAGAGCGGGGAGAGGGCGAGGTAAGGGACGGCGATGAGCAAGGTCCAAACGGAGGTGAAGACGAGGAAGCTGACGCTGTCGGGGGAATAGTTGACGCCGGTGCGGCCATCGTACCAGTGTGCGACTGGGTTCCAAGGTTAGTTTGGGGGTTTCTGGAGAGGACAAGGGAGACAAACGATAGCCAGTAAGGCCGAGGGTGATGATGGCGAAGAGGAGCTGGAGGGCGCGCAGGGGGAGTATGAGGTTGACCATTTTGTTGGCGGAGGTGGAATAGTACGGGTAGTAGAGAGATTTGCTGTTCCGACTGAGGGAGGACCTAGATAGATAAATGCGGCTTAAGCGAAGTGTAAGAGTCTTTGTTGGACGTCTCTGGTTTTATGGTCACATTCCTATCAAAGGAAGAACGTGCGAGCAAGCTTCTTGTTAATAAAGGTCAAGGCAATAAAGTAAAGCTACGGAGAGTCACGATTGCCGTACGGAGGGAAGTGAATCGTCATGTGGTTGGTTCTTTCCTCTTCTAGGGGATCCGCATATCACTCTATTGTCCGTTATGATTGAATGGGAATACCTAGGTGCCCTTGATCAATCAAGTTTTACGAGTGTCACAGGTTCCCTGGCAAATTGGGTGAATCTTCGACACGAATAATAATGCAGGGAATAAGAATCGGCAATTCACGTCATAGAGTGCCTTATGTCATCTGCAACAGCCACTGAGATCCCTGTCAAAGCCACACGTTCGCGTCTTGTGCGCGTCTTCCTTCACCCGTTTGAAAGGCCTTACCGTAGTATGACGCAGTTTTGGCATTGGCGTGCTTGGCATTGGTCAGCGCCCTACCGTAGTAGAACTGTAAGGTATACAACTCTAGTGGTGGTCATGTTTGGATGATTCGAGGCCAATGGCCCTGATGGGACGAAAGCTGTTTCGGTTTCGAGATATAGCCTGTGTATGTGTAGTGTGTACGATGTAGGTAAGGTCGAACAATCCAGGAGCCAGGAGCCAGGAGCCAATGACTCTTCTACCGCAGTTGTGCAACAACGAAGGGTGAGACGGATACTACAAACCCCATTGTCATCTTCCCTGAAAGTGAACATTCTCAAACCTTCACCTAATGTAGTTTCGCTGTTACCTTTGATAACCTTATCCATTCATCAATGTGAGATGCTCGATTCCACAGTCACACGCTTGCCCAGCACGATTCTTTCCTAGTTGAAGCATTATCTGTTTTCCAATGGGCGTTTCCCGTTCTCCATTCGTATTGTTCACTCGTATTCTTCCCATCTCCATTACAACCTTTCTACCGACAAACCTCCTTGAACCGACAAGATCCATCGAGTGGGGAAACGGCAATCGCTATCCAATCTTATCAAGTTTTCGACAGCATGTCCTACGGGTTGACTTTTGAAACATCAAGAAGAGTCGAACTATGTCTTGGCTGGCCCTTATCATGACACGCCTCTGTTTGCGACCGCGCTGAAGACGGAGATCGTATGTTGTTCAAAGAGCAGAACGTCTTATTGTGCCTGTTCGACCAGGTCATGGGACGGCCAGATCGATGTCTACTTTCGCTTCTACAGCATGAGGTCTGGCAACAAATAGCCTCGCGGCATTCGGTAACACGGTCGAGAGAGTTGAAATGCAGGCGGCGGTTAAGGAGGGGAAAAGTTGGCTTCCTGTTCTTGTTGAAGGAAGGGTGATCTTGTTCATAGGACATCCATCCTTTCGGCTACACCCGTCGTCACTAATCTGATGACACCATCCCCACTAGCAATTCACACATGGCGGGGAGCCTTTCGCGCGCAGAAAGGACCGCGGGGTTTTCGATACAAATTCAATAAGAGGTAGGTACCTACCTAGGTAACAATAAATCGGAATGTTCAAAAGTTCTCCAACACCGTCCTTCTGCTAGTTCTAGATTTCACATAAGAGACAACCTACAAAATGGCTGAAGCTCCACACCAGAAATTCGAGACCTTGCAATTGCATGCAGGGCACGTATTCCAGTCAATACCGACTGAGCTCTGACTGACGATAATTGCAGTCAAGAGCCAGACAAAGCTACAAACTCCCGCGCAGTTCCAATATATGCTACAACGGTATTGATGCTTCCCCCAGTCTCCCCGCTACAAATCTTGAGCCATTGACTTACGAAACTCGTAGAGTTATGTGTTCAACGACAGCGCGCATGGCGCCCGCCTGTTCGGCCTCAAGGAGTTTGGCAACATCTATAGTCGTATCATGAATGTATGCCTCGCGCCCTATCCAGCTTTCCGTGTCACTCAATGACTTATTTGACCCAGCCTACGGTCGACGTCTTCGAAAAGCGAATTGCAGCCCTCGAAGGTGGTGTCGCAGCCGTTGCAGCTTCCTCTGGCCAAGCAGCACAGTTCATGACCATTGCAGCACTGGCGCACGCAGGTGATAATATAATATCCACGTCAAACCTCTATGGAGGTACGGAAACATGGAACAGGATACCAAACCTCTGCTGAATTGAATACAGGGACCTATAACCAGTTCAAGGTGTTCTTCCCACGTCTGGGAATAACGACAAAATTCGTGAATGGAGACAAGCCAGAGGAATTTGAGAAATTGATCGACGACAAAACGAAGGCGGTATACCTCGAAAGTATTGGCAATCCAAGATACAACGTGCCCGATATCGAGAACATTGTCAAGGTTGCGCATGCGCATGGGGTGCCCGTCGTGGTATGAAAGACCTTCATTACTGTAGCACCTGCCAAATCAGGACATAAAGCTGAAGACTCGACTTTAGGTGGATAACACCTTTGGCGCGGGTGGCTATTTCTGTCGGCCGATTGACCACGGTGCAGATATTGTCGTACACTCAGCAACCAAGTGGATAGGGGGACACGGTACAACCATTGGAGGTACGTCTCTCATGTGCGCCTCTAAACCAGATGCAAAAGCCGCTAATGGTTAGGTCAGGCGTCATAGTCGACTCTGGAAAATTCGACTGGGGCAAGAATGCAAAACGCTTTCCTCAATTCAACGATCCTTCAGAAGGTTACCACGGCCTCAAGTTCTGGGATACGTTCGGCCCAATTGCATTTGCCATCCGTGTCCGCGTCGAAATACTGCGAGATCTTGGTTCAGCGCTCAATCCCTTTGCTGCTCAGCAACTAATACTGGGAATTGAAACACTTAGTCTGCGCTGCGAGAGGCATGCGTACAACGCATTGAAATTGGCGCAGTGGCTGGAGAAACATGACAACGTGGCCTGGGTGAGCTATCCCGGCCTCGAGAGCCATCAGTCGCACTCGCTGGCAAAGAAATACTTGCCGAGGGGATTTGGAGGTGTGCTCTCCTTTGGGGTGAAGGGTGGTGAGGCAGCAGGGCAACAGGTTGTGGATGGCTTCAAGTTGATATCCAATTTAGCCAAGTATGCTCTCCGATTTCTTCTTCCCCTGTAGAGGCTCTAACCTTTGGCCAGTGTTGGTGACTCCAAGACTCTGGCTATTCACCCCTGGACAACGACGCATGAGCAACTCAGCGACGAGGAAAAGACAAATAGCGGTGTCACGGACGACCTCATCCGTATTTCGGTTGGCACTGAGCACATTGACGATATCATTGAGGACTTTGAGCAATCTTTCGCTGCGAGCAAAGCGGCAAAGCCAGACGCGACAGCAAATGAACACAACTTGGTCGAGAGAGGGAAAACAAACGCAGGGGCAACGATGGGTGGAGCTACTTGAGATGGGATTTAATTGCCAGAAGGGTTGGACGAGTTGTACATAAGGGATATTGTTGCGTGTTGACCATAGGTAGCGACAGCTTGAGCAAAAGCATCCGACTCAATCGTTCATGCACTAGGAACGGTCTAAAGCAGGTTCGCGTATTGCCGGCAGCAGGCCTCATCTCGACTGAGGATGTTGCAACGGCACTGAAATCGCTTTAGAAGACGGTAATTGAGCTCGACGATGTCAAAGACCATGAATGTGACGATGTTGATGGTCCGGAAAAGGCAATTTGTCTTTTCACATGCCGGTAAGACGTGTCGTCATATCGCGCAGGCATCTTCCAAATCGAAACCTAGATCTTCAGAACATCCATAGTAATTTATTGGAATCTTATCCTGACAAAGATCAATCTGAAAACACCAGTGGAATTGTAATGAAGCTAGATAGAATATGACTCGCGCAAGACCTAGCGGCCTCGGGCGGACAACTCACCTCATTCAGCTTGAGCCGAGGTAAACTTCGCCGATAGCTCTATCGGCGCTGTCGCTCTTCTCTTTCTCAACCCGAAGTGGAGTCGAAATTTCCATCTTCCAGTGACTTCTTGATGTCCTCGCGCCGGCCTCTCATACCTAGATTTTACATGCTGCAAAATTCGTGGTAGGCATCGACACATCTCGACATAGTGCAGTGGCTGACCGTTGCTGGTACCCTGCAGATACCCATACCCATCTCTTTCTGTGCCTCCACAACTATACTACAATCCTTTGCAGGTAGCTCGTCATGGCCTACCTCGAGCGCGCCAAGGAGTTCTACGCTCCCCCTCCTGTGGGCTCGCCCTATTCGGTTCCCCTGCCAGGTTCCGAGCAGACTGGACGAAGTCGAGTATACAGACACTGGAGGTTTCAGGGAGAACTTTTGAAGACTTTAGACCCAAACGTGAAGATGCAACACGGTATTGATGGATCTAGGAAGGCCACTAGGCTGACACCACCTGCAGGTCACTACAGCACATCAAATGTTTGAGGCAACAGGTACTCCAAGTTTCATTATGGCATGTTGGATCGAGCTGACATCTGTGGAAGCTTGCCGGCAGCCTACACGCAGGTGCCTCGGACACAGACCGTATGATTCAGCAACGAAGACATTTGGGCAGTACCAGTGGATGGACTACGGGACCGTGCAGAAACGACGAGCGAACTTCGGTATGGGCATAGTCGAAGTAAACATGTTGGCAGGAGTCACGGAGCAGAAGTTCGGAGTAGGGCTTTGGTGTGCAAATAGGCCCGAGTGGCAGATAACAGGTACGCGCTGCAAGGACTTTGGGAACGCCCGTTCACTTACCTTTCTAGATTTGGCATGCATGTCACAGTCGCTATACACCGTCTCCTTATACGATACATTGGGTCCTTCGGCAACTGAGTATATCATCAATCATGCTACCTTACCCTGCATTGCGACCTCCCTGACTCACATACCCACGCTGCTTAAGCTCATGTCAAGATTACCTTCATTGAAAGTCATTATCTCACTCGACCGTCTTGACAATGGCGAAAGGGCTGGTGAATCAAAGCTTGCTATCCTCAATAACATCGCATCAGAGCTCGGCGTCAAAATATACGACATTTATCAGGTTGAAGCTTTAGGAGCCTCGCTGGGTACCCCGATATTCCATCCTCCTTCTCCTTCGGACATTATTACCATCAACTACACCTCTGGCACCACAGGTCCACCGAAGGGTGTAGTCCTGAAACATTCCGCAGCGGTAGCAGCATCAAGCTGTGCCCTGGTTTCGGTTCCGCAGAAACCCTCTGGTGTCTTCCCGTCCTACCTCCCCCTGGCTCATATTTACGAGCGCTTGAGTGAACATGGCGCGCTTTGGGCTGGCGCTGCAATTGGTTACTTCCATGGCGACATTCTGGCATTAGTGGACGACCTTAAGCTTCTGCGACCTACAGTGTTCAGCTCTGTTCCTCGCCTGTTTAACCGATTCGGCGGTGCTATCCGTGAGGCCACGGTCGCTCAGCCCGGCGTCAAAGGTGCCTTGTCTAGGCATATCGTATCAACAAAGCTCAAGTCCATAGATCCTCCAGACCACCCAGCGGCCACAAACAAGCACGCCCTTTACGATCGCATCTGGGGCCGCAAAGTCACAGCTGCTCTAGGTCTTGAACGTACTGAAGCCATGGTGTCTGGTTCAGCACCCTTAGATCCTACCTTGCACCAGTTCCTCCGTGTTGTACATGGTAACCATTTCCTCCAAGGCTATGGTTTGACGGAAACCTACGCGATCACTTTAGCCCAAATTGAAGGGGATTATTCGGTAGGCAACTGTGGTGCTGTTGCCCCTGTGGTAGAATGTTGTTTAGCCAGTGTGCCTGATATGGATTACCTCGCAACGGATATGCCACAACCCAGGGGCGAGCTGCTCATAAGAGGCAATTCGCTCTTCTCCGGTTACTACAAGGATGAAGGGGAAACCCAGAAATCCATGACGAGCGACGGATGGTTCTGCACAGGAGATATCTGCACCGTCGACGCGCGAGGTCGGTTCCAGATTATCGACAGACGGAAGAACGTCTTGAAGCTAGCGCAAGGAGAGTATATTTCGCCCGAGCGTATTGAAAATGTCTATCTGTCGCACCTGAGCTTCCTGTCTCAGGGCTATGTGCACGGCGATTCTGTTCAGACATTCGTGGTGGCCATCTTTGGCGTCATGCCTGATGTTTTCGCGCCTTTCGCAAGCAAGGTTCTGGGGAAAACGATTGCGGCGACTGATACGCAGGCCATTGCAGCCGCTTGCCGGGACGCCAAGGTCAGGAAGGCGGTGCTCAAGGAACTGGATAGGGTGGGAAGGAAGAACAACTTCGCCGGATACGAGCGGGTGAGGAACTGCTATCTATACCTGGAACCGTTTACTATCGACAACGAGCTATTGACGCCGACGTAGGTTCATCCCTTTCACCGCTTTTTCTTGTCTGGTACTGACAAACTCTCACCTAGACTCAAGCTCAAGCGTCCTCAAACAGCAAAGAAGTACCGCAAGGAGCTTGATGAGCTATATGCAGAAGCTCTCGAGGAAGAGAAGAAAGGGGGCAAGGCAAAGTTGTGAACTATGCGGTATTATCTTGCTTCATAGTGTGGGCGGCCCTGATGAAAGAGCATCAAGAGTTTCAGCTTCTGACCCAACCCTTCCTCCCACGCTCAGCTAGGTATTAATGTAGTATATTCGGAATCTATCATGGCGTGGCATAATCTATGAACAATTGTAGAAGTTGCCCTAAGCGCTCCCTTTCACATGCAACGCCGAGGATCATATGATGCTACATGGCAGGTTCTACCTTTTACTTTGATTTTATAGAGCAAGTGTGGGGCGTAGATGTTCATCATCCAGTCCGAGTAAAGAGAAGGGACATGATCACGTGAACCGATGGGGGGCTTCTGGCAAGTTGCCTCGGCTCGTCCCCACCTCCGACAGATATCATGCCCTGATGTAAATACCTGAAAGCAGCCGTGTCGAAACGGCAGTGTCAACGCTTCACTCGCTCCTCCAAAAGATTCACAGAAAGAAGAATTCATCCGTCCTTAAGCACCACGGTCATCAGTCAGCAACGCAATACGCAGCTGGCACGAACCCACCCCCCGTTCGCTCCCTACTTCAAGTCACCGACAATGGCTCAATCATCCAGCACCACCGTCCCGACAGCCCCTACAATCTCCGCCGCTCAGCAGGGTGACAATATCGCACATGCTCTTGCCGGAGCTGGGGGCGGGCTGCTGTCCATGACCCTGACGTCAGTTCCGCCCCCGCCATTCCCCCGCTCTCTGTTTTACTGATTTCTTCTGCATAGCTATCCCTTGATCACGCTCTCCACCCGCGCTCAAGTTGAGTCGAAGCGCGCTCATTCATCCACTCTTGATGCTGTCCGCCGCATAGTCCAGCGGGAAGGGATCTCGGGGTTATATTCAGGATTGGACTCGGCGCTCTTTGGCATTAGCGTTACGAATTTCGTGTACTATTACTGTACTCCTCTCTTCTTACATATAACATCAGGAACCATGCTCTCTTAAGGGTACCAAATGCTGATTGAATCCCAGGGTACGAATGGACCCGCGCCGCCTTCGAACGCGCCGCCATCCGCGCCGGCCGCGCCTCCAAAAAACTCACAACCGTCGAATCCATGATCGCCGGCGCCCTCGCCGGCAGCGCAACCGTACTACTGACGAATCCAATCTGGGTCGTCAATACCCGCATGACAGCTAGGCAAAACAACACCGAGGAAACACTCCCGGGCAGCAAACCCACAAAGAAACCCTCCACATTAGCCACAGTGGTGAGGCTTTTCAGGGAAGAGGGCCCGACGGCGTTATTTGCGGGAGTGTTACCGGCGCTGGTGCTGGTAATTAATCCGATATTGCAGTACACGATTTTTGAACAGTTGAGGAATGTGCTCGAGAAGAGGAGGAGGGTTTTACCTCGGGATATTTTTCTGTTAGGGGCGTTGGGGAAGCTGGCGGCGACGAGTATCACGTACCCGTATATCACGGTCAAGAGTCGGATGCATGTCGCGAGCAGCGATAGCCCCAAGGATAACATGATTGAAAGTTTGAGAAGAATTGTCAGGGAAGAAGGATGGAGGGGGTTGTATAAAGGTTAGTTTACCCCTTTTTCTTCTTCTTCTGGACCGAACTGATCTAATTGGGAATGTAGGCATCGGACCAAAAGTCACTCAGTCCGTCATCACGGCCGCTTTTCTATTTGCGTTCAAAGACGCACTCTACGATCTGAGCGTGCAGATGAGGACGAAGGTGCCTGCCAAGCTGCCGTTGAAAAAGTGATTAGGTTTAGGCGTGTGCGTTAGGACAAGGGAACAGGGAGGGAGGGAGGAAGGGGTTGTATATATGTATCTCTAGCATGATATGAATACGTACGAACGTCTCTTTTCCTATTCTTTCGATCAAGCGGGAAATATTCCTTCATCCTCCGAATCGAATAATTCATCAACCGATGAAAGAAACGGAAAAACCACATCCCAAAAACCCCCCCTGTTACCCGCTTCCCCATTTCGCCCCCCCCCCCCCAGCATCCGCATCCCCTCACCCTCCATAACCAAACCCAACCAACCCTTCCCATTCCCACCGCTTCTCCACCACATCACTTTTCCCCCCCTTTCAGTCTCCCCCCCAAACCCATCCAACTCTCAAACCCACGCCCTCTCAAACCCCAAAAATCCGCAACCCGTGAAAACCCAACCCCAAACAAAAACATCCCTTGAAACCTACAGTACATAACCCTATTTCACCCCCCGAAAACAGCCCGAACCCCCCCATCTCCCTTAATCCTCCTCAGCCCCCCTCCCCTCGACCCGACCCAACCTAATCCAACCTAACCTATTCAGACCGGTATATGTATTTGATCACGGCACCTGTTGGATTTTGGAAACAAGTCTTTTTTTTTTTTTCTGAGACGGAATATTTCTGTGGGGGGGGTTGGGAGTGGGTAAGATGGAAATCTGTAGTGGAGATTTGGGGGAGTCGGGAAAGTCTCAAGGTTGAGTGTTGGGGCTCGGATATGTTGATGGAGGTGGTGGTTGACATTCGGTATTTTGACAAGGATAAAAAATAATGAATTTCATGAGGCTGGCGTGTGAGGATTGAAATTCGATTCGTTTGCAAGACCTTGATGATTTTGGCATTCGTAAAGTTCAGGAATATCGAATCCTCCACATGGAAGATGAAGAATCCATTCCACATCATCCCATCGTCATCCTATCATATATCACACTACCCTTGCCCCCCCACCCCCCCTTTCCTCCTGCAGAAAATCCACCCCCTACTCACCCCCACACGCCAGACACCCACACCACCACTCATGCTCCCCTCCGCCCCTGCTCGCCCCTTGCAACCGCTGGTACACCTGATCATCCTCCAGCATCGCCCTCCTCTCCTGCAAAATCGCCTTCTTCTCCGCCGCCGTAGCGAGACGGCTCACCTGGACCTCAGGCGTTAGCTGGCCGAACCCAACGCCGTTTCCGATTGTCGTCCTAGCCCATCGTGCGTACGGACCTCGGTAACGAGGCCCTTGGCCGACCCCGTATCTCCGGTGGACTTTTAGCTCGTGGGAGTCAAGGCGTTCGTTGCTCGCTAGGATTCCTTCTACACCGGGGTTCTCGTCGTCCTCGGCTGGGTCGACAGCGGGGACGAATTCGATGGGCATTGTTTTCTTAATGAAGACTTCCTCGTCCTCGTCGTCGTCTCCGTCGGTTGCCTCGGGGCCTATGGGCGCACTGGAAAGTACGTGCACCACTCCTGCAGCGTCTCCGACTAGCAGATTGGTAAAGTCGGGTGAAAAGGCTCCGTTTTGGACACCGGCGCCTATTTGGGCAACGTCTCGGACGAGAGCGTTTTCTGGAGCGCGAAGGACATCCCATTCCTTGATCATTCCATCAGAAGATCCAGTGAACAAGCTGTTGCCATGCTCATCCCAGGTGGTCAACATAACTCCAGCATCTTGTTCCTCCCGACAGTAGTCAGGGTCCAAGTCCATCAGAGGAATGCCGTGCTGTAGACGATGTAGATGTTGATTGGGCTTCCGGAAATCCCACACGTAGATGCTGCCATCAGTGCAACTAGCAGTGATGTAATTGGAATTCTGAGGGTGGAAGGTAATATCATGGATATCTACGGCAGTGCACTCATACTCCATGGCAGATGAGTTTGAGCTCCGGAGATCCCAGCTGCGGACCACAGTCTTGGTAGTTTGTCGATTTGTGAGTAGACCCTTTCCGGCAGCGCCGCCGGTTGCAAACAAGTTGAGGACTGGATGCCAGGCAATTGAAAGCACACTTTGGCTCGAAGGAGAGACCTTTATCGGTTGCATTTGGTTCAGGTCGAACAGGCATAAATGCCCTTCGCGGGCTGGAGGGGGCCCCTCATGTCCATGCCACTGCTGAAAACCAACTAGCAACAGATGATTCGTCAAAGAAGTGAGACCCCATCGGATACATTCGGGGTAGATTTCCCAGCTTCGTTTCTGTTGAGCACGGGTGGACGAGAAGCCCACCCAGTCATCTCCCACGTCCTCGTATGAGCCCTCACAGCTGGGGAAATATACCCGGATAGAGTTATCGATGGTCTTCGAAGCAGTAGCAAACACTCCCTCATATGCCTTGCAAACTTCCAGGCTGGTGACGTGGTCCTCATGATGAAGTGTATCCAGACACGTTCGTCGACTCACATCCCAAACCTTAACCGTTGAATCATGGCTAGCAGTGTACAGTTTGCTTCCGTCCGTTGAGAATTGTACCGATGTTACAGTTTTGTAAAGCATGGGATCTAGCACGTTGTACAACTCTTCAGTAGTATGTGAAACAGTGGGCATATTTGCAGTGTGTGGCCTTGCCACTCGATGATCAGGTAGCTCTTGAAGTTTGTTCGTGATCAAATCTCCCAAAAGCAGATTACAGGACCGGTTGTATTGCTGGTCTTCAGGGTTGACGTGAGCGGCAGCTCCTGCAGCGTATGTGACTGACTCTGGCCCCCATGCGCAGGCGACGACATCGCCGGAAGCTCCTCTCCATGACCGCCAAGGACGTAACATCTTCGATATGAAGCTCTTAGTCTCATTCATTGTGTTCAATCCAAGCTCACGACGTCGAAGTGTCGACGATATTGAGCGATGCGAAATCTGGGCCGGTTCGACAACAGCGTGTTCAACTCTCTTGAATCCAGGTTTAGCAGCTGCAGTCTGATTCTGCAAGTCTGTCAAGAATGAAAGCATATCATCATCATCCCTACCCGGATGTGTATTTTTGAGGTTTGCTTGAACACGGGGTGGATACGGTCCTGTTCCCTGTCTGGCAATACCAATACTGTCCGAGAGTGCTTTGCACTCTTCGTGACTAAAATCAACGTGTTTGAGGCGACCATGCTCATCTGCCACCGTATAGGGGTTGATGTTCGATTCAACGTAGGGACGAGCTATTCTAAGATCATGTAATACCAGACCGGCAGCTACATGCGCTAATAGTGGATCGTGAGCTGTAGGCAGCGCGATTTTTGGGTTTGACAAAGAATCAGATGTCGAGCCCTCGATTCTTCCGTGTTGCTCTTCTATCTGACTCGGAATTTGTCCCATGTCGATGGTAGTATTGAATGAGAACGGAGTCGAGGGTTGTATATTGCTTGCGTCTGAACTGGTTTTGCTATGCACTACAATACCAGATATCACAGTGTCAGCTTGCTGGTAGCTATAATTGTATCATGGTTGGTAAGGTTATGAATCGACACCACTCACCTTGTCTTGCACTCTGGCTTAAGATACCATGTGTAGACCTGTGCAATGCTCTGGACCGCGAAGATGTTCCTTGTTTCAGCGAACGAGCAAAGTGATTATTACGGCGGTTGAGACCGTTCACACCGGAGGTGTTTGTTTTCGTACGGTGATCTTGACGAGAGCTCTGGTACGGCATAAGCGGTTGTTCAGTTTTCCGAATCGGTTCATCGACTGGAATTCGTAAGTCAAATGCTTGACCCGGTGATAACGTTGCTCGGGAAATGATGCACGTCCGCAAATCTACCGCGTCCTCTTCTTGCTCGCCTTTGTAAACATAGCGAGAGTTCAATAACTGCTGACGATCATTTTGTTGCATATCACCTTGCTCCCACGGTGCGTCAGAGCTACAGTGTTCCGCGGCTGTCACAAGATCATTGGCCTTCGACGTATGCCCTTGGTCCTCCCACGATCTGACAAGCTCCGATGTTGTGTCAACATGCCCTAGAGCTGGTCGCTGGCGAGCAATATGAGAGACATCAAGATTCACCCCTAACTCACGCCCCATTAATACTGGAGAAAGCGTCATAGAATAGCTCGACGCAGGACGTGACTCTCTCGTGTTGGCCTTGGGCCAATGTTTTAAGGATTGTAGCTGACTCACGCCAGCCTTGATAAATAAATCTTTACGAGATCGATGTTGCGGAGGTCCATAATCAAAGCCATTGCCATCAGATATCTTACTTATCATTGACGATTGAGAGTCGGGACTTGATGAACGACTATCACCGGCGGTACTATAACGTGATGAGACGTGATCTACGGCCCCTTTGACAAGGGAATCGTGTTCCCATTCGTTCGGTATAGATTTCAGAACGGATGATTCAATCACACTGTCCGTATTGACAGTTGTGGAGACCTTGGGACTCCCGTGACCAACCTTAGCCTTCGATGCTCGAATTGCGGAACCCTCGACAAAAGGACTCCGCTTAACGTCATGAAATGCAGGAGGCGGAGCGAGTGGAATACTTTCAATGTCGTATATGACTGGATCAGGGTCTTTGATCTTCGCCTCCCTTTTCTGCGAGAAGATTCCCCGAAACGGTGTAGTATGACGTGGCATACAACGTACCTTCTTCACCTTTCCACCCGAGTTTGTGTGGCTTGATTCACTTGATACTGATGGCCCATGATGCGATCCCACGGACGCCACTACCAGAGCAGGAGAGGGACATGTCTCCCCTGGACCAAGCAGTGACATATCATACGACGTTGGTGCACTGGTGGAGATATGGAGACGCTCGAGGTTCTCATCCCCTGTCAATTCTCTCTCTGGTTTCGAGCAATGAAGGGTCGGTAGAGAAGCCTGTGAGTTTGGTTCTTGACCTTGGAAGGGATTACTGCGAGAATTTGGCTGATGCTTCTTATAGACAAGGAGAGCTTCTTGACCAAACGTGTCCTCTACAGTTCTCTTTATCATCTTCTTCTGCCGACGATCTAGATGATAATTACTTTCTTTTAAGAACATCCGAAAATCATAATCAGCCACCTTCCTCACAACCTATAATGACGGTTTAGAACGGTTATCCGCAACAACTTGCTGATAGAATTTGGGAGCTTACGGTCTTGGCAATTGAAATCAGCTTGCCTTCGGGAAGCAGACCTTTACGGCCTTCTATTGCAGCTTCGAGTATGGGGTAAATAATTTCTTGCAAGGTTTCGGCTAGAGTCGTATCATTGCTATAAGATAAGAAGAGGGCATCCTCGAGACTTTTCCTCGACAGTTTCTGCCTTTTTACATCTTTGTCTGCAAGACTTGAAAGTCCCCAAAGGCTGTCTTCTGACTTGTTTCTTTTCAGAGGAACTTCTGATGGGGTTTGATATACACTTGAGGTTAAATCATTCACTTCGTGTGCGTCGGAGTCTCCGAACGATCCCAAGCGAGGAAGAGAACGCCGAGATACCTTGAATATGCCCTGCGATGTTGGTGGTTCACTATATCGACTCTTGTTCTGCGACGAGACCTTATTCCTCTCCTTGATAGGACTTCGTCCAGCCCTGAGAGCGGGTACATCGTCACGGCTCTCTCGTTTACACTTTCGATAAGGGTGGATACCCGGGGCACTTTCATGAGGTCCCCCCCTCTGCCTCTTTGGCGTTGATCTGTCATGCTGTGTCTGATATGAAGGATATTCATCGTTCACAGGGTGAAAGGTGGCAGAGCTGTTCACTTGAGACCTTCTTGGGTTTCCCAACGTCATCAGATCAGATTCCGAGAGATCTGGGGGGCTACCTTGCTCAGGATACTGGGATATGCCTGCCTTTCTGGGTATTGTCATGTTCGGTCGTGGTTGATCTCGTTGCAGTTTGCCTGCCGCATCTTGCGACAGCGAAGGCTTTTGGAAGTGCTGGGCACTCACGAGGTTTTTCGTACCAAATATAGAGACAGTCGTGGGCCCGGCATGTGGGAACAATGAATTTATTGGTGAACTGGAATCCTCGGTTTCTGAAACAGATTCACCTAATCCAGAGTCGGCGGCATTGGGGTGTGGCTTTGGGAGACCAGTATCACCAACATGCGAAGATATACCCTGGGGCACGTCGTTGTGGCTGTTCTGTTTGTACACTGAGTTTGACGATAGGATCTCCGGGGCGAAAAAGGCTCTCGTGGCAGCTTTTGCTAGACCCGACATCCCCCTACCCAAGTCGATATCATCCTGCTTCAACTGTGACGACAAGCTGCCCTGGTGACCCTGTACTGAGTGGACTGACTCTAGACCGAACGCTTGCTCTAGGTATCGGGACGCAGCATGCTGGGCTCTCGACGCCGCTAACCTTAAATTCTCAAAGTCGGGGTCAACGCCCTGTTCAGTTCCAGCTGTGAGGTCCACAATATCCCAGAAAGCACTGCTATTTGCCATACTGAGTTGGGTATGCAACTTATTGGCTCCAAAGCGTCGTGCAAAAGTGGTTTTCAAGTAGTTGGTACTAGGATCAAACAAGCCATGACTGTTGGGAGAGGAGAAAACTTCCGTGTGTGGTATTGGCTTCACAAGCCACTAGGCAGCGTCAGTAGTGAACTTCATAATGGAATGTTGGTGAATAGGAGCTCACACAGTGACAGTATTGTTTGAATCTGCAAATTGCTTGCTTCCCCAGGATATGGCAAGGGAAGGGCTTCCATTCTTGTGATATTATGAAGAGTTACTGAGCCTTTGAGAAAGACTACGCGTGATTTAGATATCAATTCCTACCTCAACGATATTATCATCACAAGTCTAGAATTAAGAAGCTATTTCGCGTTGATCTGAAGTCTGAAATCAGTAGAACGGAATAATGATTAACCGAAAGCGACACCCAAATATTTGGATAGAGCCTCAAAGTTAAGGCCAATAACGTTTAAGTACATGATTTCCGAGACGACCTCAGGGTGGATCGTGGTGGTAAAGGCTGAAGATTCTCCATTTCTACGAAGTAGGTTCAGCCAGGAAACGTTCTCTCTCACAACCTTGCACTGTCACTAGCTTCTGTCTGGATTCTGCAGTCTGTACATGAACGTGATGCTTGAGCTTGCAGATCAGCTCTTGCTGCTGAACCATCCCGACACTGTTTAGACGCCATTCTCTCTGCGGATCCTCATTGAGACTTCGAATTGAGGAAGCAACTATCAGCATTTTCAATCTCAGCCCAAGAGATGCTTCGGCATACATGCATGGGGTCCAGAGCCGAAAGCGAAGAACAACAGGTCCATCTAGGCTTTCCGCTCGCTGAAAACCACGACTTACCGCTCGGGAATAGATTTTGGGGGCCTCGAAAAGACCTCTGAGTTGAAGCGTTGGGCCCGAGCATTTATATCCTGACTCTAGATGCGAGGCTGTAGGCGTTGCCGACCTTTTCTTTGCCCATTATGGTAGGTCTCATCCTGAACGAAAAGAGATTCATCTACGTGCTCTTTCGTCCAGGAACTCAATTGAGACGGGCAAAGGAGAGACTATGGACAAAGTTCAGTTGGAAGTCTTTTGACTGATATCTCGAACCTACCTTTCGAAAAAGGGAACTGATGCCGTAAATGATATCTACAGCCTCAGGAGTCTTGGATAGGAACATTGTTCGGTCCTAGGCCAATGGCCCCAGCTCTTCATGATGACGGTTTCGGTCCAGTGGGCTGTGACCCCCCCCAGTATTGAAGAGACGCCAACACAAACGGCCGGGTATATCTTCCCTGTCCATAGTTGAGCAAGGAGAGGTAGTCTATCATAGCTCCTTAAATGACAGAATGCGACCAGCTATGACTGGTTGACAAGAGGGGATAAATGTATGGCCTGCGGCTATCATAATTCGAATAGATTGATAATGAGATATCTCTATCTCTATCGACTCAGAACGCGGATTTGCGACCCATCTTTCAGTCGTATATGAAACCATCAATTACCATCGCGCTACCCTAGGCACCAAAAACAGATGCAGGTCCATGTGGTATTGAGCCTTGTTCCACTTGAGGATGTTCTCACGAGCTAACTTAGCAAGACGGCTAAGGTACGACTACTGAATATTCAACCAACCTGGACCCACTCGAATATTCCATTTTCAGTTGGCCGTCCTTGTCGCTGAGGCCAGGGCACGTCTCTTCCTCCTCGATGATTTATCTCATGATATTGACTGTCTGAAGCTATAGTGTTTGGAGATGAGACATGACAAGGATCCCATAGCGCTAGCAATATTGTATTCTCTTCTCGTGCCGTGTCAGTGACGTGCTTTAACTACCTCACCATTTCGTCTTGCCCTCTTTCACTTCTACATTCCCACTATCCGTTTCTCCTTCTATAAATCGTGCAGCTTTCAGCTGCGGGGTTTATGATCTATACCCATCTCAGTATTTCAAGCTCTCCAATCCTCTTTGAGCTTGTTAAAGTATATTCAAGGTATCTGCTTCCCTTATCAAAGCGATGGTCTCCTTCATCGTCCTCAGCCCTAAGATGTCTTGCGTTCCTTGATCATAGCGCTTTTGCTTTCGTTCTACTTCTTTTACCAATCCATCTACCCTATGACCAAAAATCCTCTGGCCGAGTACCCTGGACTATTCTTTGCCAAGTTCACCAACTCGTAAGACCTCTACCATGCTTTTGAAAGGTGCACCCAGACGTCTTCCATTGCCATGAGAAGTAGCGTTAGTCTTTTGCTTTATCAATATGGCCCCGTTCGACACCGGCAACATCTAGGTAACTTTGTCCGCTATGCTCCTAATCGTCTGCTCGAGAACACAAATCTTGGAATGAGAGGAATCTCCATCAGATCTGACCAGTATCTACTTAGCTATTCTGACGTTACAAGACATATCTACAGGGCAACAACCTCGGGTATTCAAAATCTTACGGACCGTTGTGAATGCCTGGATGGCTGGTGGCTTTGGTTGCTTCGTGACGTTGACGACGCTTTAGCAATTGCTTATAGCGACGTTGCACCTTTTAGTTTTTGTTTTTTAACCAGATAGGAGGATTAGTTCTGGGTTGCTTTGGTTGCAGAAGAATCTTCTCGGGGGAGGTAATCGAATTCACGTGCTTGGAGAACTTTTTATCCAAATGGAAGCATATGCCTTCAGTCTGTTCTTTGCCCGAGAGAGAAAGAATATGTGATATATCTTCTACTTGAAGCTTTATTCTTTAGTAAAACAATCTCGACATGCAGCATATCGTCTCAGCTAAGGTTGCTATTCAATTGTAATGACTGCGATAGAACGAGGCAACTTTTGCTCTAAGAGGTCTGGTCACTGAACGGGTTGCACCATGTACCCATAAAAAAAGGCCTCATTTAATTTTCAATCCATATGAAGAAATATGGTTTCAGTCGACTTATCGCTAGGGCAAAACACTGAGAGCATGCAATCGTTTATCAAATAGGGTTCTCTCACACCGAAGTCTTTCGGTTGCAAATGTGAATTGTAATGAAAGCCGTTTATATACATGTGTACTACCAGAAAATCTGTTAAGGTAGTTGTGATTGTGCTTGTGTCGGTCCGTCCTTCATGCAGACGCGCGTCGATAGTAAAGCTGTTCTTTGTGCACCAGATCGGATTGTGATTTCTTTTCTTCGAATTTTTCACCCGCTGGTGGAAATCTTGTGCTTCGATAGCTTGGTCTGCTTCCACTTGCCCGGATCCTCTATTGCTCGGCCGGCCCTTCAGTAAGATTACTCTACCTCTGCCTATTATTCGGTTTTCTGAATTTCGACTCTTGCCGGTTAGTACATGTACATCATACACTGTCGGACCGGTTCTCGACCTCTCTGGTCCCATCTTTCTCTTCCGCCGGCGTCTACGTTCCAACTCTAGCACAGCTGCAAACATCTGATGGACCGTATCTAAGTCATTTGTAGCCCATTTCTCCATTAGTTGTGACTTAGCAGTGAAGTCACGAAGATGATACCCCTCTGGTTTGCTGGCCAGATGTTTTGCGAGCTCTGGAATATTCGGATCTGCCCCATATTCCAGTAGCACATTTACTACTGGTGCTGATGAATTCGAAAAGGCTTCTGTAAAAGAAGAAATTCCATCGAAATCCAAATTCGCTCCGGCTTTTAGAAGCAGAAAAACTGGAGCCGCATCATCAAGTAGAATAGCTCGCCCTAGCATCTTGCCTAAGGTACTGGGATGAAAATTAGACTTGTAAATCAGAACTACTTGAACGAGTTCAAGGGGGAGGGGGTCCATCGAGTCCTTGCTCGGTACGACTAGAGGCATAAGGACGTCCAAACCGCTCAATGGTTTACTTGGAGTGGTCCACTCATGGCCGCTTATTAGATGTTCAAGCGCTAAGTCCGCTGAGTACGCCCCTCTTGAAAGTAGCAAACTTATCATCACGAGGTCCTGCGTGGCTAAGGCAATCCGAAGTGGTGCGCTCAAGGTAACCCCCTCCTGCTCTTCTCTAAAGAAGTCTTTTCCTCCATTTTTTTCGTACTTCTCTTTCTCGTCGTCTTGTGCATGCAGAATATCGCCAGTGTTCACATCTGTGCCTGAACCAAACAGAGTCTAAACAACACGTGTAAGTCCAACGCGGGTAACGAAGACTAAGACGAAGCGATTGGCAATCCATGGACTTTCTTTCAATCGCTGGTGCCAGGTCAGCCGCTGTCTTGGTATTCCAGAGCACTCAGGGATGTCCATCAAATTCCCTAGCCCAGTTCTAAAAACTGATGATGTTTTGGAGCATTTCATCCATTTGGTCAGCACGAATCGCATGCTTATACGAGCAATCCCTGGCATATGCAAAGAAAGGATCCGGCTTTTGAACCATCCCTTTCCTTATCTGCCCATCAGAGTGCGCAAAATTGTAAGTCTGTTTGAAAACAGACTGTCTTGGTCTCAGTCCGACTGTTGTTCCAGAAAATTCGGTTACCATGTCAAAGGAGCCTCCGTAAAGCAAACACCAGAAGTAAGTGAGACATGTCTCTGTCAAGTAAGCATGTGATTCACGTTCCTGAAAACTAAACATCTGGAACTCTGGTTTCATCATGTCGGATACCAGATAGTCCTTCACAGTCTTATGCGCGAGATGTAGCTCTTGTGTGTCCGCGGAGAAAGTAACAAGGCTTGAACAGATGCCTAAAAGGTCATCCTCAAACAACGTTTCCATTTCGTTAAGCCGCTGATCTCCAGGTCCGATAATGATCGCTTCACCAATCTCAGCCAATAGCATAGGACGCTCTGAAAAGGCCAGCCACCGAAGGGCACGGCAGGCTTTCTCGGCCTCGGGATCCTTGTGAACATTGGCTAAGATCCTTTCGTACGTCTCGTCTAACCCCTTAGGCATAGAGGTGAGGGCTCGTTTAACGGTAGCCACGCTGGAACACTTGCAGCGAATATTCAGTTGACGGTCAACCCAGCGGAACCTAGGTATTATGAGCGCGGTTCATATCGCTTTGGGTAGCATTGGCGGAGACGTACAGTCCTTGCGAACCTTTGATCAAACAGTCCTCAATTTCTCCTTTTAATTTAGCATTTTTTGAAAATTTCCAAAGCTTTCCCTCACTATCAAGTCTATGTTGTACAAGACGCTTGACATCTGCATCCACCTGAAGTAGGTCGGTCTGGAGTTCCCTCAAAGCATCGTTATAGCATTTCTTCAAGACTTGTTCGATACCGATCTCCTTACTGCTCGTGATAAGCAGATATAGATCCGCTATATCGTTGAGAAATAGTTCCCGGATCCCATCAACATCTTTACACTCGTCAAAGGCGTCTATAATTATATAAACAGTCCCAGCGCACTTCAAAGCTTCTGAGAGGGCAACCATTATTTCATCTTCATCCGCTTCACGGGATCCTTGTTGGCAGCCTTCATAGAGAGCCTCGACGCTTTCCAATATTATCTTCTCGCATAGTTGTGCAAGTAGTGACAGCAGCATGTCACGTATGCCCCGCTTCTTTTGATCTCCGAAGTTGAAGTAGAAGTAGAGAATATGCCTGCTTGGGAAGGCTATACGAAGATCCTCAACGATGGTAGAAGCCAAAATCGTCTTACCACAGCTAGGGATACCATGGAGCCATAAGACCTCCCCAGAGCTCAATTTCTACTGCCCGTACCGGGGATGTTCTACAGTAGCAGCCAGCTCCCAGTCGAGGGTTCGTGCTTCTTCCGTGCTAGTTTATGGTCAATTGACGGGTCTGTTCCGCGCAACCAGAGGAGTATTTTGGCATTATTACTCTGGCACGTAGCGGATGCTGTTGATTCGGTAAGGTCTACAAGACGCTGTCTGATGTTGTCTGTCAAGGCACTGATTCAGGTTAGCGTTTTTCAAGTTTGTGAATCTGCCATAGTCCCGCATTCTATGGTCGACATGTACGGAAATGTGATCTCGTGATTCTGCACTAGATAGCAACACACTACCAAGACTTGTAATGTCCTTTTAGAATAGCCATCCATTCACATCGATCGATGTCTGAGAATAAACCCTCTACCCCTAGAGCCTGAATTTGAGGAACGGGGCTTGTAGAAGTTTAGAACAATTGCAAACTGTTCGGACCTACTGAGTATCAAGCATAGTCGCAAAGCTGAAGGCGGACTTGTACCGCTCGAGTTCGAGCAGTGTTTCACGCATCTCCTTCTCCTAAAACGGCCATACGATCTTCCCAGCAATCTTCTTCAAACCCTTGCCAAATGTAGCCCTTTTCAAAGCATGGTTCAAGCCCTCCAAGAGGGTCCCGCACTGATGAAGCTATCCGTTGGGGGAGCGGAGCGCACTTATTGCCGAATCAGCAGGGTTTTTGATACTGATGTCTTCGACTCGCTGGAGAATGTCTTTAAGGCCTTCAAGCTCAGTGGTCACTCGCTCTACGGTAGCAATTCTCTCCTTCGAGCTTCGCGCGTAATCGTAGCAAAAGGTGAGGACAGAGCCTGTCATCTGGAGAATGGCAATGATGCTAGCGGCTTCTCCAAGACCCGCCATAGCTTCCAAATCGAAGTGCTCGAGGATTCAATCGTCGGGCTTGTTAGTGGCTGCAGCCACTTGCGAAATGAAGCTGGTACGGAATCTTCCATATTACACTACGAGCGACTGTAGGACGATACTTGTGTGACCCGAACTTCGAGGGACTCAAGTTTCGCAGGGAGTCTGCAGCGGGTGAGAAGCATCACCGCAAACGCTCCTTCTCAACTGACACAATAAACGTTGTATTTCTTGACGATCACATAGCTGTACTTCCAAATTAGCAATGCTGCTAAGATGCTCATTGTTTTGCCTCGATCAAAACCACTGCAAGTGAATAGGTACAGAGGGACTCTGACCATAGCTCTAGCCATCATTCAAAGAAAGATAAATTATCCTACTTACCTAGCCGCTTGTCGATCTGATTGTTCAGCCTGATTATTTTATCTCCAGTTCCTCTATGTCAAATAATTCTGGATGGAAATCTTGTAACGATCTGATGCAGTCTCCTGTCTAGGGATTATTTACGAAGATTGACCCGACCAAGAGATGGATTTCCCCGTACACAACGGTGCTTTTCAACTACAATCTTGATTGCAGTGATGTAATTTCCGTCTGAGCTTTCTTGCTAGATTTATTAGACTATAAGCCTCTAATATCAAAGTATTTCTTTTCTATAATTTTGTCTTCGACGGTGATACCGCCTCAAACTCCTTGCTAAAAGGATAATCGATATAGCCCTCTGGGCCCTTGGTGTAGAAGGTATCACGATTGTACTTCGTAAACTCAATCCCGTGCTGCACCCTGAACGGCAGGTCCGGAGTGCTGATGAAGTACCTCCCAAACACTACCAGAACATCATAGCCTTTATAGTCCTCATCGACCGCCCTCTTTGCTGTCTCCGCTGTGTAACCACCGCATACCAAAACTGGACTCATATTGTTCCAGATTTTCAGCGCAAAATGTAGCTTTTCGACGCCTTCGATATCGACAGGTCCACTTATACGGGACTCAACCAAGTGGAGGTAACAGAGCTTCAATTTTCTCAGTCCTTCGATCAGGTAGCTGAATTGTGGGCCAGGGTCTTCCATTTTCATGGCCTGGAATGGGCTAAAGGGACTCAAACGAATTCCAACTCTGTCTGCGCCAATGGCAGCGATGCAGGCCTTAGCTACTTCAAGGCCAAAACGAGCGCGCTTTTCGATGCTACCACCCCAGGCGTCTGCTCCATGTAAGTAAAAGAGCACAACTACCGTCAATCTTTTTAGAACAAAGATAGAAGTAGTGTCATACCTGTTCGCTTATTGCAAGTATCTTGCGTAAATTGATCGATTAGGTATCCCTAGAACACTGTTAAGTACTTTGCTCTACTCTTCAGTAAGGCAAAAAAGTCATGGATGTACGAACATTTGCCCCATGAATTTCCACCCCATCGAATCCAGCCTCGACGGCGTTCCTCGCAGCCTGCACATAATCCCCGATATAGCTCCAGATATCCTCCTCACTCAATGCCCGCGGTACAAGTCGACCCTCCTCAATCGGCACCGCACTACTGCTCACAATCCCATCCCGCCCCGCTCCTTCAGCCATAACCTCTGGAAGAGCTGCCCTGCCCAAGGCCCATAGCTGCAAGAAAATGTAACTGCCTTTCTCATGCACTGCGTCCGTCACTTTCTTCCAGGCATCGACTTGCGCTTTTTTCCAGATGCCAGGAACATTCGGATAACCAGAGCAGCGAGGCGAGATGAAGGTGGCTTCGGTGATGATCAGAGTACCGGAAACAGCACCACGTTGAGCGTAATGCTCGGTGGCAAGGGGACCATGGACGTGATCATCAGATGCGCGGAAACGGGTCATGGGACCGTAGACAAGCCGATGGGCAAGTTGACATTTGCCTACTTGGATAGGAGAAAATAGTGATGCCATTGTTCGTCAAGACTGATTTTCGAGCACACAACGCTCAGGCTTCGAGATGGCTCGATTAGGCCTTGTGGGTTGTCACGGCGTATTGAGTAGACTCGGTTGATAGCGAATGTTAATTATGATAATCTATCCACATGAACTTAACCGCTATGCTGACCGACTTACATTAACGCAGCTCCCATGGGCCTTGAAGCTTTGTAAGAGGGGTAAATAAATCAGACAGAACTACCCAGTGCTGACAGAGGAGGTTGAAGTAAAGTAGGACATTGAAGCAAAGTAGGACCTTAAAGTAAGGTAGGATCTTAAAGTAAGGTTTACTACTACTACCTAAAAAGATCTGCTTTGCCGCCATCCATAGTGAATCAGTCACTGCAAGTATATCCTCTGCAGTAGGGCGGGCTTGGTGGACGGCCTAACAAGCGTGTATACCCCCACATTCACACTATCGAATGCAGTAACAGAGCTGGCGTGGATATAAGTTGCTATCTAATTGGTGTAACGAGTGAAGTACTAGTGACAGACCGGCAGTGCTTGGATGCATATCCGAGATGGTGGCGCTTTTGGCGGTTACTTTTAGGCTTGCGGCAGCGTCTCCCAACTTTGTGTACCCGGCGTGCCCGGGCAGCCTCGGCTTCACTGACAATACATGGCTGTCATCGAGTCTCTCAATCAGGTACCTGAAGGAAAGATACATACTGGTTCCGTACAATGACCTTTCGCTCACTACTACGTCCGCTGTCACGTCGCTACTTATAATTCTGCTCGCATCAGACGCTCTTCCGTGAAAAGAACGAAACTAGGGTGGGAAAGAGTATATCTACGTGGCCGTCGTGCCTCGTAAGCTCGCGCAATGTCCGCTGCGCCGGTACCACAAGCTAAACGAAACCAAATTCTGAGAGTTATATTCATATCCTTATTACTGGATCTAGTAAGTTAGTCCTTGTTGCCGGAGCTCACAACGCTAATAATTCCAGATCTCCTTCACCTTCATCCTACCACTGTTCCCTAAGCTCCTCGAATTCTACCGCAACTCAGAGGCTCCTGCACAGTCATCAGATTCAGTCCTCAGTCGCATTTTTGCTGGGCTCAATACCTACAAGCAGTCTTTTTCACGTCCAATAAGCGATCGCTATGACATAGTCCTTCTGGGTGGCGCCCTTGGCTCTCTATTTTCATTCCTCCAAGCAGTTGCTTCACCATTCATTGGCTCCCTGTCTGACAAGTACGGACGTCGAACTGCGTTGCTGTGGTCTATGGCTGGCAATATTCTCTCGGTCGCGCTTTGGGTCGCAGCCACCGACTTTCGGACCTTCCTAGCGAGTAGGGTGGTGGGAGGCCTGAGCGAAGGAAATGTACAACTAGCAACAGCCATGGCAGCAGATATCAGTGATGATAAGCAGCGCGGCGCAACAATGGCTCTCGTAGGGGCATGTTTCTCAATTGCCTTCACATTCGGACCCGCACTTGGAGCGGCATTAGCAAATATTGAAACGGTAGCTGCGAACCCCTTTGCCACGGCCGCTGGAGTCTCCCTACTTCTGATCGTTATCGAGACCGTTTATCTATATTCGTGTCTTCCCGAAACCTTACCATCCTCACGAACAACAATCTCAGCGAACGGCTTGTCGAGAAAGACCCAAAACATGACACCGCAAAGACATGTTCGCACGAACTCGCATTTACTATTGAATTTCACGCATTTTATCTTCATCCTATTTTTCAGCGGCATGGAATTTTCATTTCCATTTATGACGTACGATCTCTTTGGCTACACATCCACACAGTCTGGCAAGCTCCTTGGCTTCATCGGCCTCATCGCCTCCATCTTACAAGGTACCGTTACGAGGAGGCTGCATCCTCTACGCGTTGTACAACTAGGGGTGCTGGCTTGTGCCGTCAGCTTCTTCCTCCTTGGTAGACTCACCACCGAAGCTGGTCTTTACGGTGCTGCTAGCCTCCTGGCCGTTACGACCGCGACGGTTGTGACTGGCTTGAACAGCCTCAGTAGTTTTGAAGCTGCAGAATCGGAGAGAGGGGGAAAGCTCGGGAATCATCGGAGTTGGGGTGAGTTGTACTCGCTTCAATCTTGCAAGCAGAACTCAACTAATCAATTCCCCAGGTCAAGTAGGTAGATCTTGCGGTCCGTTGCTATTTTGTACTTTGTATTGGTGGGCTGGTCGAGATGCTGCATATGCCATCGGCGGAGTTGGCATGTTGGGTGTTTGTGCTTTGGTATTTGGCAGCTTGACGGCCCCGCCCAGCTCGTTGAAGCAGAATTAGCTTCAACATGTAAATAGGCATAATCTCTAATGGCGATAGAAACATCTGGATTCAGTTAAGTGTGGTGCAATCAACATGCATTCGATGAATCTCCCTCGAGTTCACGATTTTGACCAGTACGCCCCCTTTTGATATATGTACACAGGAGGACATACCCGACAATGCTTCAACGGTGATGCAGCCAAAGGAACAACAGTGAGGTGGCCTATGACAACGCTGGGACGGGGATCGAAGTGTCGCGCGTAGCAGAGAAGCAGCTAGGGCCCCTTGTCAGCGAAATGCTCTTCCTCCACCTATGTAAATCGAGGAAAGGCTGTTTGAGGCCTTCCATGTGGGAATATCACGAGGGTCAGGATAATGAAGTAAACTGGTGGAGCTACTGTTATGTTTCGTATTTCCCCCTGAAATGGAATAGACTAGCGAGTTGAATTGGGACTACATGTGCACCCGTTCGATTTTGGTGTAGAACCAAGTACTCGTGAATTTCTACCCTGTCAAATTCTAGGGGTTTGTAAGTATCGATAGAAAAATGCACATTCATTGACTCTCTAAACTTTACCAAACTGATTTGGAGATACCTTACTTACGTTCAACTTAAACAGTGGGTGTTGAACTAAGCCAGAACAGCACCTTCCGAATATTGAAGTGTTTGAAACCGACTTTATTACCCTCATCACTCAACCACTCTTCTACATATATGGTCCTACTTCACAGCTTATCAACCTCCTGTAACATGTTTTTCTAAATCTGTTAGAGTCACCTTCATTTACAGATATTGGGAGACGATACGGACGATATAGATGCAAGATCTATCGCTTTCCTAAAGTGATTGGCTGTTGCATCGCATCTACCTTCAATATCTAAGTCGCTCACCACTTCTCCATCTCACCGGGATTTATCAGATACGATTACTGCCCATCATGTCGGGATTTTCGTCGTTTACTTTTGGTGTTCCGAATTACTTCTCTTTCACGTTTAGTTTTCAATTAGGAAGGCCATCTCAGGATCCCGTGGCTTTCGTTCCTCAAGATCTCGGGAAGACAACAGCAAAGAAACTACAGAGGGTGAGCTTTGATCGCAGGGTGCTCTGCTCGCTCATGAACAGCAACTTACGTTGTACTCTGCATCTTCCACCCATAATCCTACCATGTGAATACCCGTTAACGGCGCTGACGATCAATCACGATTCAGATGTATATTAAGCCAACGGTGAAGACCGCATCCAATTCGAGTCGAAAGGCTGTTACCCAGCCCAATTCGGAGATTATTCCCAAGCCGGCTTGTCACGTCGCTACAAAGGCCTCCGTGGCGACAGTCATCGAGGCCACGGACGAACCCGTGCTGCCGGAGTTCTCAGTTACACTACAAAAGCGCTGCCCATTACTTTACGCGATCCCGCTGGAGATTAGATTTATAATCTACGATCACCTCCTTGTCTCGGCGAGTTCAATCAGTACCAAACAAGCAAACAAGCTCCTCGGCGGCAAGAGAAGCATCTTGCTGTCTGACCACAATCCAATATCCGACATCAGTGCTACGTTGCTGCGCACTTGCCGCAAGGTATACAACGAGGCTCTCCCAATATTGTACGGGCGAAATGTGTTCAGCTTTCCCAACCCCGAGGCGATTGAGAAATTCAGGGACAGAGGAATTGATGGTTGGTCCCGAGGTAGGCATATCGTTGTGATTATATGTTCTATGCAATGTCTTGTTTCTATCTCCTACTGTGACCTATGACAGTCTAATAAGGCTTTGTATTTCTTTTGGGTTTTCTTCCGTCGATTTTAGCTAACTTCCTAAAAGTCCCCAATTACGGGCCGCGTCAACCTCAGGGCAGGCTCACATGTCTACGCTCTGTAATTCTCAGATTCGACCCAAATGAATCGTATATGGTTAGTCAGTTGGGTGGGGACCCAGACCCGAAATCTACATGGACGGAGTGGACGGAGCAGTTTCTCAACAGCAGACTCCATGATTTGAGATTCCCGTCGCTGAAAGAATTGACTTTGGATTTTCTGAAAATGAAGGTAGATGAAAACGAAGGGTTTAGGGTGAGCATGTCAAGCACTACATACATTACAGGTAGTTTTGCTAATGAAAATAGGTCGAGCCCTTTATCCGGCGACTGGCGCCATCCGAGGGATTACAAAAGCTGGTGATTAGAGGTCTCAAGCACGAAGATACCCTTGAAGGATTTAGGGCTGGCCTTGTTAAAACCGAAGGGTATTTCGTGGTTGAGAATCCTTCAACGTGATGGGAGTATTGCCATCACTCTTATTGACCAACGCAGGCACAGTGGAATTTGGATGTTTCCATAGCGTTTGATACAGGTTCAAAAAGAAACATGGGTTCGAGCAATGAAGGCATATGCAACACTAGAAATCTAAGATAGTCTATCGACACTTTAGTCCATGTGCAAGAGAGGATTCTCTCCAGTCCGAAGGATAATTCTACGAGGCTAATATCAAAGCGGAAGCGCTGACTGCTGAATTGGTGGAGCAAGCTCAGTGAAACAGCAAGAGCTGCATACTATGCATGACCAATCTGACTTACATTGCTTAACTCTGCGTCCTGCGGAATGGTAAAAGATTAATCCATCTAGATATCAATTGCTCCAAATGACATTTGTCGAAGCGAGCAAAAGCACTACGGAACAGCGCGAATGTTCGACGGCCGCTTCTATTCGCCCATGCCGGCCGTTCGAGACAACAGGTCTTGTGCTTCTTTGTCCCAACCCGCTTAAATAGTACTTTCATGAATGACGAAAATAAATCGAAAGCTGATCCCACCCCCTACTATGTATTCAGATAGCCAGCCTATCGCTCTTCTCATTCTTCTCTTAAGATATTGCCTACTGTCGGAACGAGTCGAGGATTTTAGAGTAGGTTACTGGATCAACAAACGGGAAAGTGCGAAGGCTGATGGGAAAGAGGGATTTCGGGTTGGATTTTAGGAGTGGAAGGTGTGGGAAGGTGGGAGGGTAGTACATACTGTACAGTAGCAGTAGATAGAGGGAAGAGAGAGCGAAGAGGATGAGAATTGTTTGGATTACACCGGGTGGTTTCTGTCCTTCCCGCCTCGTTTTTCCAGTTATCATTCTTTACTTACGCATCTTGCCTTCTGAGATATATGTACATGCATTGAACAGGGAGTTTCAAGTACAAATCTCAAGCACGCCACACGGAGTTTGTATTTAGTAGAGCAGAAGTGGTTTGAATTTGGGGAGGCTTCCAGTCAAGTGGTAGACTCAGCGCTTGCGTCAAGTGTCGCTCACGACGTATGTGGAGGAATTGTAGGAAGAAAGGGTACGAATGGTAGCGAAAAAAATAGTAACAGGTAGAGATGGAGTTTTTGGAAAGGAAAAGCCTTACTGAAGTAAGAACCACCTAGAAGAAGGCAGTCTGAGAATATTGCATTGTGCTGAATACGTCCAGCTGCTGTCTGGTTGCGAAATAAATACCACATGTCCTCCTGAGACTCTTTTAGCACTATAAGCCTCTATCTAGCGAGAACCCTGTATTCTTAACGGTAGCGAAATAATATAATACACCCTGCCGAAACTGGTCCCAACCTATGAGCCTTGAGACTGGTCTAGCCGCGAATCACTGGTGATGTACACAAGTCTCCTTATGAGCGTTCCAATCAGCCGTCTGGCACACGGTGGAGCAGTACTGTATCTTGCGACAAACATTGCACTCAAAAGCCGGCGTCAAGGCTCCGCAGACAGCACAGCCAGGATTTGCAGGAGCGAAGGCTACAAGTGGGGGTGTTGTCACCATGACGCTGGGAAGGTGTTTGGCGGCAACCTCTGCTTCTGGGTTAGCATGGATTCAAGAGGGGAGAAAGGTAAGAAAGGCGTACCGAGCATAGCCATAGTCAAGGCTTGAGAGCCTTCCTCGTTGGCAAAGTCCCCGACATAACCCAGGAACCCTTGACCATACCGGGTGAAGACGGCGGGTGATTCCCCCCGATCGATCCCTGAAGCAGCATAGAGCAGAGACGCCGATCTGGAGCGTCCAGTGGGTACGTAGACTCTACCAAAGAGAGGCGCGTACAAGAGCTGCAAGCACTTCATATCATAGGTCTGCTCGAGCCTCGCAAACACTTGGGCCCCAAAGATTGGCCTTAGAGCCGCGTTCAACGAGAACTCTGCTCGGCCGTAATCCCCCAATGCCCAATCTAAGTCGAAAGTCTCAAAGAGATCTTTCAAGGCGAAAGAGTCCGTAAGGGAGTAGAACATGCAGCCAAATATAACGGTGCCGCCGGCTTTGGCGTAGCGAGCGAGTTGCTTTTGGAGATGTTGGTGCTGCGTGGAGGCAAGTCCGCCGTCGACGAGCACTGCCGAGGGTCCGTGGCTGAGGAGAAAGCTGTACGCATCATCCACAGTGGTTTTCCGAACCGTAAGGTACAGTCCTGAGATTGCTGAGTAGAGACCACTGTAGATTTCGTTGAATTTGGTCTCGTCCGCTAGAGGTAGGACTAGCACCTGAGGTGCTGGAGCTGTCATCTTGGAGGTATGGTTGCAGAATGGGCTGTGGTAGGAGTAGTTCTGAATAAAAGTTGATAGGATTCAAGAAGAATGCTGGAAGTCTATTGAACCTTCTAAGAGTCGTCGACAATCCAAGAAGTTGTGGTCAAGACAAAGTGAGATGGAAAGCCATAACACGGAGAAATCTACGCAAACACCCTATGCCAACACAGCTCACCGTCGCCAGGCAGATTGACACTAAGGCCATGGTTAGAGCAAATGTACGCAACACCAGATACACAGCGCCCGCAGTATTCAGGTAATTCGTACGGATGTTGAACAACAAACATATCAGAAGATTAATTTACAGCATCAATGACAGGCGAACTTCGCAGGATCAAAGGGACTTTCGTCAACAGAGGCGTCAGAAGAAGAACTGGATAAGCCGTGCTTATCACCAGCTTGCCACAGACGCTGAGGTTGGCAAACACTGATCTCGTACAGAGAGACAATCTGCAGGGCAAGTCCCCAATCATGATCTCCATGGCAGCTGGGCGGACAAAGATTCAAATTTCTTTACAATTCTATAGTCGGAAATTCTTGAGACATGTCACCATTTGGTTCTGTGAAGTGAAGACGGAGCACACAACGATAATGCTGTGATAGTTTGATATTTGTGGAATAGCTGCTATCACAGTAATGCCTTGACCGGCATCGGTAAAACTTGATCCCTAGCGTCCGTCGTAGTGATCATACGTCATCGCCACTGTGAAACTTGGATATCCCCAGCCACAATTACCAGCCTGACATATTGTTAATCCCAACCTCTTTAATAAATATACATCAAGCTACTGCTATTTGCCAATCGAATCCACACATATTATACACATCCCCAATCGCATTTCTGTATGCTTGCATCCCCATCCCACTTCATATATTCACTATGCTCATCCAAGACACCAGTGCCCCAACCAGCATCATGAACGAAAAACCCGAGAAACCTCTCAACGAGTGCGCTTTCCCCATTTATCCATGTTCTCCCATAATATTCGTCCAAGTTTTCAATTGGCTAACCTCAATCCCACAGACAGCTCTCCCACGCCCTTGTAGACATCTACGTCGGGCCCGAAAACACCCACTGGATCCTCCACGAAAAGCTCCTCTGCTCCCACTCCCCCTTCTTCAGGTCTATTTTCTACGCCAAGGACAAGCGCAGTCAAACCTTTGGTCTCCCCGACACCGACGACCTCACCTTTGAGCTCTTCGTCGGCTGGCTCTACTCCAAGGCCCTTCGATACCCCGAGGAAGAGAAGGACGTCGGACCGTTGCTGGATCTGTATCTCTTGAGCGAGAAACTGGAGATTGCCAAGCTAGGTGACGACTGCGTCGAGACTGTACGCGCTTTCTACCACAATAACGAGACCTACCCCGGGCTGCGGAGGGTTCAGTACGTCTACGCCAATACCGAGGAGGACAACCCTATGCGGGAAATGATGGTTGGATCCGTGGCGCGGTACCTGACATTAAGCGAGAAGATCCCCCTTCATTGGGAAAAAGCGCTGAAGAAGAATGGGCAGTTGGCGGTGGATATTATCCGGAGTATTCAGGAGTGGCATCTGGAGGGCAGGAGCGTGCCGGATGCGAGGGACGCGAGTATGGATCGTGGGAGGGAGAAGAACGCGGTGGGTTTCAGTGCGGTGGAGGAAGGGAGCAGTATGGGAGAGATTAAGGAGGAGCAGCACGAGGGGACTGATGGAACAGCTTAGAGGTGACGGAAGTTCGCTGGGTTTTGGGGGTTGAAAGGATTGTAATGGGAGAGTGTTTTGATGGAAATTGTTGGATATAGGTCTCGGTTGGTTTTGGATTTCTTCGATGGTCGAGTGTACTTTTTACCTTTCAGCGTTGTTCATTACATACTTTTAGCTTGTTTGATCGAATCCTAATGTTTCATTCTATGCAAAATTTAAGCACTGTGTTTACATAAAAGGAGGCATGCTATACGCTCACTAGGAAGAAAACATTTACGCAGAGGAACATCACATCGAAGAACCCGAGAACTGCTCAAAACAAAACTAGACAGAAGTGATCTATCGAGACGACCTGCCCTTGCAGATACTCAACCCTAAACGCTTCTGATATACATCAAAGTGGAGCCATGACCAGGTCACCAAAAGTTCATCACCGGCGACGAAACGATATGCACAGATAACATTACACCTATTGATGTACTGTGGTTCTTCCAGTCATCATAAAAAGACAGCCTACTAAGGACTCCTTTCTGCGTGTCTAGAAACCTGAGAGGTGTTGAAACGGGTTTTCTTACATTGGGAGGTTGACGATGCACGAGTAGGTACTCCTCTGAGGGTATGTTGTGCAAAAAACCCCAAAGTAGCTACCGAGTTCATCAACCAAGTCGGCACCGCCGACCTCTCCCGGTACCTTTGGTGAGATCGAGGTTCACCCCACACTCCTGATAGCGAATCGCCTCACGAGCGTGAGGATGGACGTGAAGAACCGACTTGATCTGCATCGATCGAGAAAACGAAATACAAAGTCTTTTCATCTACGCAGCCTCGGATCCCTACTAGCATCGTAGTCCATAGTACGACCAATCAATCGAGGATCCCCATTTCCAACAACTGGCGTAGCTGCACCACTACCACCAGCAGACCACTGTGCTGAATCGCGTCGTGACCGCTCTTTTGACTTGTAGAATTTGTCAAGCGAACTTGCGGATACTTTGTCGTAGGCATCCAATCTCGCAATGGCCTTTCCTGCCAACGTTCCGCGGGCTGATAGCGGCAATTCGGAGCTTTGATGAACCGTCGGTGATTCTCTAGCTAACTTGATGGTGGGTTTATTAGAGCCAGGTTCCCAGCGACTACGCAGCTCAGAGGCGATGGCGTTGCTGTCGCGGATATGGCTAGTACTTCCAGAGGGTGCCTCAGTACTGTTGCCTGTTTGGATGGGTGCCGCTGAATTTTTCTCTGGGATCGCCTGTTCGATGATGTTCTTTCTGGAAACGACAAGTAAGCGTACATGACAAAAACAATGAAGCGAGCCTAAGTAAACCCTACTTTGTTTCCGCACGATACCCCTCGAGGTTGCCAATGATACTGTCAAGCTTTTCCGTTCGGGTGCGGCGTGTCTCGTTCAGAAGCCTGACTGACGTTGGTCACCAATTAAGCTGATGCTAATGATAGGTTTCTACATACGCAGTAAATGAATGAAGAACAGCAAGCTTCGATGGTGATCAAATTAGTCCGGGGGCCATTCTTCTCAAAGCGTCTGCCACAGTTGTAAGATTCTTCCTCACCTGGTCACTTGATTTACTCAAAGATTCCGCCATTGTTGTACTAGGCTGTCACCGTGTCTCGAAATCGCTATCAGGCTCGGAGTAGAGACCTAGCTTTGAGTGTCTAAACCTTAACCTCAAGATTGTTGGACAGGGCCACGGCCATCAACCCAGACAAAAATCACTAACCACCCAAAAGTTGCATTCATAACCCTCAATTCTGAGCTTGTTAGGTATCAAACTGCTAAAACGGGGATTTTTGAAGTCTACCTTAGCAGACAGCTGAGATCAGGGCTACAGGCAGCGGTGGTCATCAACAAATATTGTCTGAATTACCTTATAACAGTAAAGCGTGCCGTATTCGACTAGTCTTAACCCTGTTATTCTTCGCTTTCTGCTGTTCTTTCCTCGATTTTTTAACTGTCATTATAACTTTTCAATATTTTCATCTTGTTAATGTATCATCATGTGCAAAAATCTACGTCGATTTTAGAATTTATTAAAAGCTCATCAAAAGTTAGTCACATAATCTTGAAGCTGATAATACTTGTAGAGGTCATCAACATTAATCGATATCATCGTATTTCTTGAACAGTTTTAATGTCATGCAAAACATTTTTCATTGTTTCAATGCTTTATATTTACGTGATTTTGCCTCGGCTGAGGTTCTGTTCGACCATATGGTAAACTCGCTCCTTCTTTTTCAAATGTTCTTCGTGAGTGTGGTTGGCACCTTTGCCGCGCAAAGCTTGATTCGTCTAAGGGAAGAAGTGGAGAACATATTCGAGAGTAAGGGAGAGTATGGGCTTGTTCGAGTCAGAAAAGACAAGTTCGTGTCCAGATCCAAGTTTTGAGTAGGCAGCAAGTGCAACGAAGCCTCTTATGAATGGGCTGTCCAATGGCGCAAACAAGACCGGCGACAGTTGTAACGACGGACTACAAGCCGACAACCTCAATAAATGCACGCAACTACTTGGACGCTTCGTAGATTGGTTCCTGCAACGCCCCGACATACTTCGAGCCAGCTCTTATGATCGAAACCGACTCGCTGCAGAGCTTCGACTCTACATACTCACGCAAACCATCCAATGCGAGGACAGCAAAGATATTCTGGTGCGGGAAAATACAGAACAATCCACCGCGGTGTTCGACACAGCCGGCAAAAGCTTCGCGGCTGCTTTCAGTACTGGCATTCCACACTCCCTCGCTCTCATGGTCTGCCCCGGAGTGAAGAAATTGGTGATCCAAATGTCAATAACGCCGATTGCTTCCCAAGCGCAGAGGAAAAATACTACGCACAAGCTCTTGCTCAGCATACATCCGCCATGTACAGACTCATGAACGACGCCGGCGGCATATTGCACGATCGAAGCGATAAAGCACTGAACGCCGCCGAATTCCTCGAGTCCCATCATGATGGCAACAAGCGCTCCGATGAGGGTTTGAAGGATGAGTTACTGCGACTAGCTAGATTCGAACAAGAGGCCATGACACGGTGTTTGAAGAAGCTGAAGGAGTGCTGCGGGGTGGATAAACGGAAGCGGCGAACGCTGGATTTGATGGATATTCTTTGCAAGACTTCGCTGTGTGCGGGACAGTTTTGTTTGCAGCGGGTTATTGGAGTGGCGAAGCAAGCTACTTAGTCAAGTTTATGTAAGTATGTTGTATGTATGAAGAGAATCATGATAATTATCGTTCCGGATTGAATTCTTACACGCTCAGACAAAGTCCTCAATTGTGCGGCAGCAGCGCCGCCTAAAGAAGATGCGAGATCCAGATTAGCGAAAAAGCCATGATCAACTACCACCTTGATGAGAAAATCGGCCACGAGAAGGTGTAGGAATCACTGTCCTCTCTGCGGAAATCTCATGCTGGAAACAATCAGAAACCGAACGCCGCTTGATGACAATGAAACCCCGAGTGAGGCCGAGTTTGTGTACGAGCCGCACATTAATCCAATCCAGTCCGACAAGCAGCGCCTTGATGTGGCTTTTGGGCTCCCTCCAATATTTGGCCCCGTTGAATGTTCTCCCAAACCGACATGCTCCCCATCAGACTGTCATGTGTCGCGACAGAGTTAACAGTTCTTCATGAACATCGACCTCACACCTAAATATCAGGTTGGTGAGAAGACCGCCAATATGGAAGTGCCCACCCCACGAGACTCAATAACCCAATTCGTTCTTGCTTGAAAAATGCAGTATACCTGCGAAATTCGTAATCAATAGGAGCAATAATACCATGGCGAATGCCCATGAACAAGACACAGATCTGTTTTGCTTTTCATCTTTGCCAGACATTGTCTACAAATTTTTGTTGCTTTAAAGCTCTGTCGTTCAAAACTATGTGTTCTGGAGACATTCTTAAGCAAGGCAAAGAGACAGGGTTGAGTGGTGCCAAAAGGCAGAAGCGTGATGATGTTGTGTTTTTGGAAAGGTAAGTAATTCCTCGGGGGGGGGGGTTAGTGCTTCACACTACGCTCTTGTACGGGCATTTAGCGTATGCAGAAAGCTATGGAATCCTTGGCATCGCGCCCCCCACCAAATTTACTACTGAATCCAGACATTCTTAATACTTCGGAACCTTCAAAGCCTGATTCAAATCAGAATTAATACAACAGGTAAATATGAAGTTATTCAAACTTTCCACGGTACTAATATCCCTGTAGCCCCCTTCGAAATCATCATGCCGTCGTCACGCCGGAGTCAGAACCTACCTCTGAAGGATTCCCTCATCCAGATCGAAGAAACCTTCTGACAAATTCAAGCAGACGCTGCTCGCAAAGTCAAGGCTGACGTCGCTGCTAAGATCATTGTAGACGCTGCTGTCAAAGCAAACACTGCAGACGCTGCTGTCAATGTCAATTGCTCTCGCAATTTCAAGAAACATATCATTGATAATTTCAAAGCAGCGAAGACACGCGAGACTCACGTCATTGATCTTCAGCGACAGACGAATGCTGCAGCTTCGCTATTCAGTTGAGTCGTAGCTCATCGTTTTGCCTGATTTCTTCACGCTGACCTTGTTTTTCACTTCAGCGTCTTCTCTTCAGAATTCTGAATATCGTGAACTGATGTACATGTAAATTTCACTCTTTTCACAAGAATCAGATCAGCTCTTTCTGCATAGCTCATGTCAGATTGTTACTTCAAATAAGCTATAAGAAAGTTCTCAGTGATCAAACAGATCTTTAGAAGAGTCTCTCTCGAACGAAACTGAGATCTAAAGGAAGAGTGATACATGAAGAGATTCTCTTGTATAGTATAAACAGTGTTACGATGACAGTGAATCTTCTCGACGATGACTCGAGACTTTCAGTATAGAAGCAGGAGACGTAGTATCTTCGAGCGAAGGGCCGAAGCCAGTGGACCAGTCATAGCTGCTTAGAACGTAAGTCAGTAGTTGAAGAACTTTGAATAGCTTCATATTTACCTGTTTGATTGATGTTTTGATAACGCGAAAGTGGGCTGTGAAGGTTCCGAAGTATTAAAAATGTCTGGATTCAGTAGTAAATTTGGTGGGGGGCGCGACAAATGCGATGCCAAGGATTCCATAGCTTTCTGCATACGCTAAATAACCTTTTATCGCGGTAGTTCCACTGGTCCTTCATGGCCGAAGGCCGATAAACATCATGTGGCTGCGATGAATGCGCAGACACAGGCTAGTTACGGAGTAGTAGGTAAGGTATGCAGATGCACTCATTACCAATCTCCAGGATAGTGTGATTCTACAGCAGCGCGAATTTTCTTTGCACAGAACAGGCAACTTGGTTGTAACCTAAATTGCGAATCGTACTATTGATCATCCCTTAATGTGCAAGACACGCTTCCTTCGTACATCTGATATTATTGCTTTGCGTTGCTTCAATTGTTGTACAGCAATACGCTACTATGCCCGGCCTAGGAAATCGGAACCAAACCATTCCCAGTAACAAAAGGGTCCCAACGCTCACTACTACAATTTCCACCCGTCCATGGATTCCCACCATATCCCAGATCCCAACTCCAGCTTGCGAACCTGGCAAAGTTTTCCGCGTTTCCCTTGCCCCTGGCCATCAACCCATCTCCATTGGTACCCCACCCCAAACTGCTGACACTCCACTTGCCGCGGTTACCCATTTCAGTGATGCTGCTCACGCCGACTTTTGATGTAGAAAACCATTCGTTGTTCGGGTCCGTCAATCCTGGAAGCTGCACCAAAGCCCTTAGAAGTGCATAACTCGGACTGTCGGCGCCTCCGGCGGTGCTGCAAGGCAATGGGTTCCTGGTCAGGTTGAGGGCTGCCGGGCACAAGAACACTACGCCGCCTTGGCCATTGAGGCTCTGCGCAGGTGAAGGTGCGTACTCCAGCGTTCCCGGTGTTTGGGGACACCAACCATAGTTATCCCCACAAAACGCAAGTGAGAAGGGACAATTGCCGGCGATGCAGTTAGCAATGTTCTGGAAGATGCTGGTAACGTATTCTCTGACGGTGGCCGTGTTTTCGAAAAAGAAGTAATAATGGGGGGCCGGTTGCGCGGGGCCGTGTGTGGTATCTGCTTTAAGGGCGCGTAGCGCCGCATTGGCTAGGTAGCCCGCGTCTTGGATGGCGGTTTTGACGATATCGAATTGGGCCTGGTTTTTGGGGCATGAAGCGTACAGACCGGGACAGGTGTGACCTGGGTAGCAGGTGTCAAGAATATCCGCATATCTCCTTGATAACAGGGCTCCCGGTATGGTGCTTGTCGATGGGTCTGCTTTTCGGGGCTGGATACGACTCGGCACATCGTTTCCTGCATGTCGGAATGCTACAGTTCCGGAGACAAAACAACTCAGTGTCGCTGTGAGCACGACAAATAAAGAAAACAGCTGTGGCGTCATGTCTGCTTGTTCCTTAGGATGAGCGACAATACTATAGAACGATGCAATAAAATAGAGCTGATATCCTACAGAGATCTGCTGAAGAAGACTGTCCTTTATCAGTACGTTGAGTGTCGCATATAATCGAAACACGTCCTTACTGGCGGTATGCGCAAACCCCCAAAGATACAAATAGCTAAAACCCTTTTCGTTAAGCGGTCGGAAAATTTAAAACCTTGGGCCGACGTACGCGAATAATGAAAACGTTGTTGTATCACCAGAAATCGCCGATTACTACCGTAATTCTATGCGATCACAGTTGAGATATAAGCCGGGCAGCACCTCATCAAGACCAAGCTCGAAGAAGCGAACATGGTTGCCTGACTTTGTGGCGGACTCAGTTCAACATGAAAGAGGTCTTCCCTTTGAGGGCTCTGTTGGTCCTGCGATATACTCTTCTATGAATTCTTGAGGGTCGCCTGAAACCTTACCGAAGGCCTTTGGTGTTCGATGCGGGAAGGAGGCCAAAGGAGTGATCGAAGCCCGCCTGGTGGAGAACTTCAATTGATCTGGAAGCGTAAGGTATAATTAGAGCAAGGCTTTCGTCACTATGTTGCGGTTGGGCCCACATGCTTCTGAGCCTCTTTCAATCTACTATCTTATATAGCACAATAAGTCCTCGGAAGTTTTTTTGGCTGGCTTGATACCCGAGAGAAAGTGGTTCTCGTCCTGGCCCTTTGTGGAGTCTCATAAGTGCGTTCTCCCAGGAATAAAGTTAGGTGGCGTCGGTATGAGGTCAAAGAAAATAGACGGTTGAACCTCATAAGAGTATTGGCCTCGAAGATCTCTCTTAGGAAAACTAGCTTAACTTGTCGTTACGATCTATCCTCCCTTATGAGTTTAAATCAAGCTAGGACCTGGATCTAATATTAGCTGCTGACGGCTGCAACTTTTTGGCTCACTTCTTTCTGAACGTGTACACCCTCTAGTACTGCTTTCTCAGTAATGCTCTTTCCAATACGTAAAGTGTAGACGTTTTGAGCTTATGCATTCTCTAAGACTGTAAAACGGCTGAAAAGTGTACACCTTTTGAACTTAGATTCCTTCTGACCTTAAAGACCTTCCGGTCTTGCATACTCTTAATAGAGCCAAACTCCAGAAATTTTAGGGACTTGTTCATGGTTGGACTTTTAGGGAGACCAGGGCTCATAAGTGACTGAAAACTTCAAATGATTCGGAGGACGGAGATCCCAAGGCCCTAAGTGCGATTGGAATTTTCCGAAATCTGAAATCCGTAGGTCCCTAGAATCTCCTACGAGGTAGAGACCAAACCCTTCAAGTGTTTGCGCGAAGGAAATGTCTCAAAACTACCAGTGATTTAAGACATCTGGAAGGATTCCCTGCTAGCTTATGATACAAAAAATCTGCGAAGAGACCAGGCAAGATGTCAGACAATATGTGTCGCGCGGCACTTCCATGTCGCAGACCCGACGTGGACGAAGACATAAAATATGTCTTGAGACGTGACATGTAAGACACGGGGGGGTGAGGACACGAGGGGTAATCCTGGGCGCAAGAGGTCGGCAAATGCGCGGCTGCTTAGAATCGTCGGGTGGACTCCTGTGGGCTAATCGGGCCAGTCTGGGACCCCTAGTTTTCGATAAGAAATTCTACCTAGGTTTTTGCATACAAACGAAATCTTTAGCTTTCCGTCAAGTCTATCGTTACTTGCGTTCGGACGAGAGTTCATGTACATTGACAGACTACAGAGCCAGATTAATGATGGTCCACAACGGCAATGGCTTCGTTCGAAGCCAGTTGCTAGACACAAAAACACCTGGAGTAGCTACCGCCGCAGCTGTTCCCATTGAGCGGAAATTAGTCAAGTACGTGGTACCGGAATGCGATCTGCTAGACTATAAGTTTGATTACGGGCCATGACGATTTTGTCGATCTTAACTTTGGGCCGCCATTACCAAATCCAGAGGTGGGAAGGTGGGAATCACTTTTCCAAACACCAAAACGTCCATGATGATTCTGGTGGAAGAACTCCAGGTAGAAAAATAAGAGACAAAGCAATTGCGGCTCCTTGGATGGAAGCACAGATGGGAAATGGTCTACAAGGGTAACAGTCGGTGAAGTCATGGCGAGAAACAAAGTCCCACAGGAACGAAGGGGATATTTCGTGTTCCTTGAAGAGCTTAGTGGGACCATTCCACCATTCCGATGGGAATATTTTGTGACCCATAAAGAGTTTAATGGGAACATCTCTTCTGGTGGGCACATTTCAGTTACTTAATCAGAATCTTGTGAAAACCTGAAAGAATTTGATGGAAAAGTTTCTGCTCGTGAAAATATTTCATTACTCGAAGGGGATATTTTGTGTCCCTGAAAAAAAGTAGTGAGAACGTCTTCTGTTTCCAAAGCATGAGAAAACTTCAGCATTCACAACAAGTGTAAATATATACTATATCGAACTAATAAAATTAATACCTACATGGCAAGCCTTGTCACTTAGAACGCGACCCTAACCTTACCTACTATCAACAGCGGCCGACGCCCCATCTAATTCAGCATGTACCTCGCTTCCATGCATCTCCGCCAGAGTCTCAGTCATTGCTTCCATCTCGTGCGCCTCTCTTGGCCCCTGCTCGTGCACTCCTTTCAGCCCTACATTATCCGTCTCTTTCTTCATCAACCCTGTGTCCGAGTTCACTTCCCGTGCATCGTCTTGCCTGTTCATCTGTCGTCTCTTCCGCATACGAAAGACGAGGAAAGCACCCACCAGTGCTAGCAGCACGCCAACGCCAACCCCGACACCTATGCCCGCTTTGCCAGCCGTGCTGAGGCTACTGGACGTGGTTGGATTATATGTTAAACCCGTCGCAGTTGCCAAAGTCGACGATGTCGATGAAGTCGATGAAGTCGGTGTCGTCGTAGCCTGTGTCGCCGTACTCGTATTTGCAGGAGCTTCCGCTGAATTCTGACTCCAAGCCACGGGTTTCAAACTAGAATCCTCCTTGACATTCCAGGCCCCACTGTCCGAACTAAACGACGTGCCATCCGCGGCAGGACTGAGGTTCGGCGATGAAATCTCACAGTGGCATATCCCGGCGCCGCCGCAATTGAGACCGAGTTGCTGACTCCCTGTCGAGGCAACGGAGTTGTTTGAACCTGAAAAAGAGTACTTAGTTGGAAAGTGGGGCATAGCGGTTCTTGGGTACCTACAGAGGTTTATATTCGAGAGGTCTGGGATGCCGCACCATAGAATAACATAGGCGTTAGGATAGTTACTTTGCCACGAAATGTTAAGGGTGTCGACATAATTGAAGGTAGGAGTTGCGCTGGGATCGGGGTAGAGCCAGGTTGCTGATGGTGCAGAGGGCGCGCTAAGGACGGTCGTTGGTAGGAGAAGAATGAAAGCAAAGAGACGTGTGAGGGTAGTTTTGTCGCATAAAGGACGCACCATTATGAAGAAAATTTACGATAAATGAAAAAGCACTTGACTCTTCGCTATCGCGATACTTTGTGGTGGCATTCTCCACGTCCTCAGTCACAAAGAGAATCAACCATCAACAAAAGGAAAAATTACAGTAATGAGCTGAAGAATCCAACGAGGCAAAGCGAAACATTATTGGTAGCTTCCTATCGCCACAGAAAATCTTAATGCTTGCTTAGCCAGGGCCGAAAGGAGCCGCAGTCGCGGGATCACGAAATCAAATCTCCCACGCAACGCTACTGATATATCGTTATGGACGAAAAAGAAGATGGCTCTTGCGAAGTCCTGCTCAACCTTTAAGCCGACAGGCTTAGTCGCAAGTCAAGTGGTTGGACAAAGCTTGATGTATCTGGGTGCCAAGACGTCACGTTGAGTTGTCCATGCGATGTGCCGGGAAGTTTCCGATGAAAGATTAGTAGAACAAGTACGTCTGTTGGCTTGTTGAGCATTGCTCCCGGCATGTCCTGAAAAGCAGATGGAGTAACTGTACTTCTGTAATAGATTGGCGTGGTGTTCGATCGTGTTGAAGGTGCCGACGTTGACAACCTCATCTGGTGCGTTCCCGTGACTACCATAATCTCCCAATTGGAACCACTAATCATCAATGTGTTGGAATACGAGGTCATATGGGGGCATATTGATATTTTGGTTGTTGCTGTTAGGAGTCTATCTACTGTAGGAGCGAGCAGGTAAAACTCTACTAGCGGACCCCAGCCCTATCAGCCCTATGAAGGCGGAGATTACCATCTCCCCTATTTCCAACGCTTGTGTTTCAATTACTGTAGTAGAAACCAGATGTCCGACTCCTCAGCTCTAGACAAATCCAGGAAATGAAACGACTGCACTATATATATACTGTACCCGAGGTCATAATCTATGTACTGTTTCTAGCTATATTTAGGATAAGTTTAGCGGTACGGAATACCGATTCTTAAGACCGGTCACTCTCACCAAACTTCGCCTGCCAAAACCCTCTAAAGTGCTTCTTCTGCCCAGCTTCCGAAACCTCGTCGACCTCTCTCGGTGTCATCGAGAAGGTCATTGCTCTCAGATAATCATTCAATCGCTCCTCCTTTCCACTAGTCGTAATCGCTACAATCCCTTGATCGATACACCACCGTAGTGAGATTTCTGCTTCGCTAACATAGTACTTCTTTGCCAATTGCCCCAAGATGGGATCGCAGGGGCCAGGCTTGGCCTTTGTTGCGGCAGTTAGGGGACCGTAGGCTGCGACTGCGATGTTGTGCTTCTTGTGGAAGGGGACGAGACTTTGATGTTGGAGGTAAGGGTGGTATTCGATTTGGTTAATGCTTGGTGGGATGGTAGCTGTTGCGAGGGTGGCTTCAAGGTGGGGTTGCAGATAGTTGGACACGCCAATTGATTTGGCTTTGCCGGACTGTTTGACTTTCTCCATCTCGGCCCAAGCGTTTTGGAGATCTCCGTCTGACTTGGCGAAGAATGGAGAGTGTATGAGGTACCTGAAATTGGGGTCAGAAGCCCAGGCTATGTGTTGATCTGGTGTAGCAGAACTCACAGATCGAGGTAGTCCAATTGGAGTTTCTTCAAGCTCATGTCGATAGCCTTTGGTATGTCCCCAATGTTTGTGATGACCTTGCTTGTCACGAATAATTTTTCTCTAGGGACTTTGCTCTCCTTAATGGCTATACCCAGCTCAGATTCCGTATTGTAGACCTCGGCGCCATCGAGGTGATAGTAGCCAAGCTTGATCGCCAACTTGGTGGCGTCAATGGTCTTGCGATCAATGCTGCCGTTGTCATTCGCTTTGTACCATGCGGTACCCACTAGATGGATGATACGTGAGCTTGGGAAGTTTCCAACATAAGGTAAATAGATTCACCTACGACCATATCCAAGCTACAACGAACCGTCAACGTCCTGCAAATTGAAGGACAGCGGAGTACTGACCATGGGTATGGATGTACCATCGTTAAGCTTCAGATTAGGCACCTCCCTCTTCAAGGTTGCCATGTTTCTTCTTGCTGTACTCGTACCAGTCGAGCGATGTTGGGCGGTAGCTCTTGGGATCAAGCTAGGTATAGTGATTCTAGTCGTTGTAAACAGCTGTCCTGAATGGCTTATGCAGATCATGTATACAATAATCCATAATTCCCTATGAAAGTGTTTTCGAAGACAAGATACATACTGTACATACCTTGCCTTGGGCCTCGGCGGGGTGAATGGCGGGGATAAGGTGGGGATAATCTTTTTTGCGGTCTGTTTGGCGTCATTCTTGCCACTTTGCGGGATGACGAACTTCTTCTGACGTGCATAAGGTACTCAATGGGTTCTGCTATAAGGTAGGTATGTAAGGTATGCTATGCTCTTCATGAGCACAGTGGTGATTTTGCTTCACTATCTGAGTATCTACTCACCCTCATACATGCTTTTTCGGTCCCTAGCTCGACGCCCACAACTTCCTTACAAACGCCTCGCTCAAATGACCGCTCAATTATCGAACGGCGCCACGAACGGTACCAGCATTGGCACCTTCGATGGTGTATCTCTCCATGACCTTCCCAAGTCCAATGTTTTTACCCGGAATCTCCCTCCAGATCCCGAATTCAAGACACCTTCCGACTCAGCGAAAGCACCCCGAGGGAAACTTGGACCTCGAATGGTCAAAGGCGCGTTGTATACATACGTGAGGCCTGAGGGCACAGAGAATCCGGAATTGCTGGGAGTCAGCCGGTCTGCGATGAGAGACATCGGGTTGAAGGAGGGCGAAGAGAAATCGGAGGAATTTAAGCAAACGGTTGCAGGTAACAAGATATACTGGGATGAAAATTCAGAGAGAGGCATATATCCCTGGGCACAGTGCTATGGAGGTATGGTTCTCTTCGGCCCGATGTTTCAAAATCATAAAGGTACTGATCTATCTGCAGGCTGGCAATTGTATGCGAAGTCAAACGTTGGAGATTGCCGTCTGTACTAATAAATCGGCAGTGGCTCATGGGCAGGCCAGCTCGGAGATGGCGTAAGTTTTGTTCCCTCAAAACCATAGGCGGTCTGACTCCTCAATAGCGAGCAATATCTTTGTTCGAATCTACAAATCCTGCCACCAAGACACGCTTCGAGGTCCAGTTGAAAGGGGCGGGCAAAACCCCTTATTCACGCTTTGCGGACGGGAAAGCCGTTCTTCGCTCGAGTATTCGAGAATTTATCGTATCAGAAGGTTTGGATAGCTTTGTTCTCTTTCCCGGTTCTAATATCCTTTCTAATCGTCTTTGCAGCCCTTAACGCCCTTCACATTCCCTCCACCCGTGCGCTCGCACTTACTCTGGCCCCGGCATCTCGTGTCCGACGTGAACGTCTTGAACCCGGTGCAATTGTGGCCCGTTTTGCGCAGTCATGGCTTCGAATAGGCACGTTCGATATCCTTCGAGCCCGAGGCGACAGAACTCTGATACGTACACTGGCAACCTATGTTGCCGAGCATGTCTACGAAGGATGGTCTTCTCTTCCAGCCGTCCTCGATCAATCCAGACCGCTCAATATCACTGCCCTCAAACCATCCCGTTCTGTTTCCGAGTCCATGATCCAAGGTGCCTCCGGTGCCGAAGAGAACCGTTTCACCCGCCTCTACCGTGAAATCGCCCGCCGTAACGCCCTGACCGTCGCCGCCTGGCAAGCGTATGCCTTCACCAACGGTGTCCTCAATACCGATAACACCTCCCTTCTCGGCCTTTCCCTCGACTTCGGCCCCTTCGCCTTCCTCGACAACTTCGACCCCTCCTACACGCCTAATCATGACGACCATGCCCTCCGCTACTCTTACCGAAACCAACCATCCATCATCTGGTGGAACCTCATCCGCCTCGGTGAATCCCTTGGCGAGTTAATCGGCGCCGGCGCCCACGTTGATGACGAAGAATTCGTTTCCAAAGGCGTCACCGAGGATTTTGCGCCTGAACTCATAAAGCGCGCAGAAACCATTATTCACCAAGTTGGCGACGAATACAAAGCCGTTTTCAAAGCCGAGTACACCCGCCTAATGCGCGCCCGCCTTGGCCTTACATCCGACAAAGAATCAGACTTCGAAGAACTATTCTCAGAACTCCTTGACACCATGGAAGCCCTCGAACTCGACTTCAACCACTTCTTCCGCCGTCTCTCCTCCCTCAAAATCTCAAACCTCGAAACCGAGGCTCAGCGCAAGGACGTCGCATCCGTCTTCTTCCACGCGGAAGGCGTCACCGGTCTCGGTAACACGGAAAACAACGCTCGCGAGCGCGTAGCCACCTGGTTGGAAAAGTGGAAGGTTAGGGCTGAAGAAGATTGGGGCCATATGGACGAGGAGAGGCAACGGGAAATGAAGAAGGTGAACCCGAAATTCATCCCCAGATCCTGGATTCTGGACGAGCTTATCCAAAGGGTGGAGCATGGTGGCGAGAGGGAGATTCTTGGCAGGGTCATGCATATGGCGCTGAATCCGTTTGAGGAAGAGTGGGGGTGGGATCGGGCTGAGGAAGAGAGGTTCTGTGGGGATGTGCCGAGGGGGAGCAGGGCGATGATGTGTAGTTGTTCGAGCTGAAAGGGTTGAGAAGAGGGTTGGGATGCGGAGGAAGGAAAAGAGGGAAATGGGAATGTAAGATTACTATGATGCATACGAGGTATGAAACTAAATGAGATGTTTGGGAGTGGAAAAGCGTGCACGTTAGGTTAACCTGCAAAGACTGCAATAGAATTCTCGACTTCACGAAGGCAACATCGAAGAATTTCTGATCCAATCCTTTCCAAAGTCTTCGAATAGATGTCTTCCGGACCGAGATTTCATCAGTGCAGTATTAGTCAAAGCAAGAAAGAATCATTATTGGATGAAGCCTTCTCAAATGGTACGTTCTCCAGCAAAAGCAAAAGACATCCTTCAAGCGCAGATTTCCCCCCAAATGGAGGTGCGAAAGTTTTCTGCGCAGCTCTTACGCTTGAACAACTTCTCTCAGTGTATCCAATCCCTGCCAAATAAAAGCATTCCAACTAGAGACCCCTCCAAGTAGGAAAAGAACCCCCCCTCGAATTCATAAAGACACAAACAACCACCCAACATCAACATCCCCCCCTCCCCATTTTTTTTTCTTAGCCTAACCCTCCCTATCTACCCCACCCCAAACCCAACACCACACCACCCACCCCTCGCCCCCGTTTGCACCAAAAAACAATCGCCCAGCAGCATCTCCGCAAGCATGTACGATTCATGTCAAATCAGGCGTCCTTCTTCCGCCTGCCGGTTTCGAACCATGGAACGTTGCTATCACCCTCCGAAGAACCCTCAGATGTGGTGGGGACGAGCTGCCGGTGAGCTAACGCGTCCTCCCCCGGAAGGAAGGGGAAGTATTGTGGGAGTTGTGGTGAAGGAGTGCGGGGGGTGTGAGTGGGCGTGAAGGGGTGTGGAGTGGTGAATGGAGATGAGGTGGGGTGAATGGAAGTGAGGTGTGGTAAAGGTGTTAAGGGGTAAAGAGTTTGGGTGCATGGAATAACATGTGTCCGAAAAGCATCATTCAGACACACCTTACTTTTCACCTTCAAAAGGAAGGTGTAATCCCAAAAAAATTAAAAGATCGCATCTCCGCATCTCCGCAAACCCGCGATCCCACCACCTCAGTGTGCGCTTATCGTCGTCCTGAGGTGGATTTAGAGTGTTTGTTACGACCTATCCGCGAGTGGTCGAGCTCGAACCCAACACCTGCTGTGAGCCCTCGGATTCCCATTAATGAGGACCGGGAAGATAACCGCAAGGCTAAGTTACCGGCCCCAGATTGTGAAGAAGCGTATTTTAAACTTTTCTTTAAAGGTGGATGATCTTGATAATTGTTTAGCATAGAGTCAAAGAGTGAAGATGAGAACAAGATTGGGTTAAGCTTGGGGGTTTAAAGAGGTACTGGCCGTCTGTTAGACGTTCGTAATGGCTTGTCCAGAGGAAAATTGCTAATGAAGACGGTTTCCACTTGACTGATTTTTTGTAGCGAACCGGCGCAAATGTAGCCGAAGAGATCTCATATCCCAAGCATTCGTACCTGTGAACAAATAATTGACTTTTGACATCTGGCTGTCTTGGTTGCTGCTCTACTTTCTCTTTCTCAAGCCTGCGACAATCGCTACCACGGGGCACATCATGACGATGTAGCTCACAGTATTGCACGCAGGTTCTTAGGTTTGTGGTCCGCGTTAGGCTAGTAAATAAAGTTCCACTGGATATTCAAAACATTTCCAACAATCATGTACTGCTTTCATTGCTTGCACATCACACAGAAGCGGACAGTATTTCAACCACAGTATCTAACTGAAACAGCTCGATGCAACGTCGCCGGAAGTTCACAGAAATATAGATAGCGGTAGAAAGGCGGTTCTTGTGGGGGAAACACGATCTTTCGCACTATCCCGGAAGCTCGATCCTGTGGTCTTCTCCCATAGGCAACTCCTGAGCGCCGTATTGTTTGCTATCAAGCTCTTTTGCAAAGTTGAAATTGCCACTGATCTCGTGCCCGTAGTGTTCGCAGCCATCGATCTCTTGACCCGAGCTTTGAGCTCCATCAATCTCTTGAAATATCGCCTGTGGACGAAATTCAAGCTCAGCGACGCCGGTATCGGAATCTTCGACATAACTTCGTTTCTCCTGCAGTTTGGCCGCCCGTAAGCTAGCAGCCTTAACGTAGTACACCATGGATACAACAATGAGCAAAAATGTGAAGCTATCAATAGCTATGCCAACTATTGCACCAGCGGACATATGGTGAGGTTGACTTTGGACACTGGGAGATAGGATGGTCTTGATATTCTGTTGCACGTCTAGGTTCCAGGCACACTGAGAAATCGAGAAATTGCGGCGTTCGTAATCTGCAATGGGATATCTGCGCTAAGTCAGAACTGGCCGCTTGCCTTATGCTAACATATAGAGAATATACTCACGCTTCTTGCAGGAAAGTCCGTCCGAGCGTATATTGACTCTCATTCGCAGCACGCATGAGCGGAAAATATCTAGACGAGTCAATTACAAGAGGATAATCAGCCACAAGATCGAAGGCTGCATATGGCAACGAAATATTGACAGGTCTTCCAACTGTCAAATTGCTGAGAGTAAAAGTGACACTGGCATTCTGTGCTTCTAGAGCTCTATGTTGTGTATCATTGATGAGATACGCTTGAACATCATTGTTCCAAGTTATGCCGAAAGCGGATTCGAATTTCTGACAGATGTCTAAGGGAAGGTAGAAATAGGGTATGGTGGAATCGACGAAGGCGGCTATTTTTCTTGACGAGAGAGTGGTATCCACTTTGGAGGTAGAAAATGATTGTATTAGAAATCTTGGTTGCCGTCATAATCGTGTATGGTGCGCCGAGGATTCAATAATGTAGCACAGCCGCAAACTTTCCACCAGGGTATTGCCAAAAACAGCATTTACAGCCCCTATAAACCCAGTCCATAAAATGTTGTATTGGATGTGATGAAGGTGCAGCAAGCTCGTAGCCTCGTACTTTCTCACTCGCGCTTATGGATTGAGATCGAAATGGTCCAATCACAATCCCGCTATACCGCAATGGCCGCCTCTACGCGCTAAGGCTACCTTAGCGACCTGAACAGCATAGACACACATAGTACTCGTACCTTAAGGTAGGTAGCTGGATGCTCCACTTTAGATCGTGGGTTCCCCATCACCACAATCTGACTTCTCCTAACTTACTGTGTGTGCACTCGAGCCTGAACCCTCCTAGTGCGCCTGCGCTTTTTAGCTTACAACGTGGAGGAACGGTCTTGGGAGCATTTGGTGACTAGGAGTTCGATTTAACTCAAGCGAACCCTGATATAGGTATGCTACCTACGATGGCGTGTAAGCTGAGCCTTGGGTCTGCGGTAGCAGGGTCCTATTTGCATGGGCTCTCCCGGAGGAGATGAAACAATCGTTGATCTACAACCTGTCGCGCGGCGAAGTCAGCCAAGATTAGACATTGAATAATAATGTCCAAGGGTCGAGGGTACATTTGAGCTGTAAAGAGTCAACATGATCCTCATCCTCATCTAGAGCTTCTTTCCTCTGCGCTTTCAGATTGGACATTCATTTTCTACCATCATGTTGCCCTTCTAATCCGAATTACACAATATTACAATACTCTCTTTCCAATTCATTTAGTGTGCTGTACGGAGTAGTTGGTTAGAAAAAAATTATACCATGTTGAAGAATTGGATTATCGTGATTTATTTCATCCTCAAGCTTGCAACTGTTGATGCTGTGTCTTCATGGCGAAGTGTGTCTTTTAACATTCAAGTTGCTAAGCGTAGTTCAAAGCTGTTGCTCAATTTGCCAATTCGACAAGTCGTGCCACCTACCCAACAAATACGGAATCATCCCCGAGGACTTGCTGCTTTGTGGTTCAAGACAAGGTAGATGTCAGATATTGGGCACGTATGAGATGGTCCTCTCCTCTATATAGACTACCCGACTGATCACCTCAAGATTACTCGACGACCACCGCCTACGGCACAGTCAATGTGACATCAATGATCACATCACTCACTATATACGTTGACACTGTTGTAACAAATTATGAGACAACAATCAAAGCCTCCAATCGTGCATATATAACATCAACGGATATTGGTAAATACGGCATTGCTCCGAGTAATTATGCATCGAGGTTCCCTGCAACAAGGGTTGCTGAGCTGAACGGCACTGCGACAACTCTCTATGGTCAAGCTATGTAAGTCGTAATTGGCCTAAGGGTCGCTCCATTACTAATTTGGCATAAAGAACATCACCCGTTGCCTTCTACGTATATTCTACCATCAAACTTATCACTGTACCAGCTGTTACCCAAAGCAACGGGCAGCTGGCATGTGCAACACCATCCACGCTTACCCAAGACTGCGGTGGTACACTACCTTTTGAACGACGCCGAAGCCTACTTTAGTATGCGAGACTCCGATGGCCGGTCCTCTGGGTCTGTAAAAGGAACAGCCATAATTCTGACTCCACCAAATATGCCTACTAAAACAACGTTAACGTTACCTAGCGCAACAAGAACTTACAGACACGTTGAGATTTTCTTCTCGGACCCTTTTGTATATCGCCCACTGTAAGGCGCCATAGAAACGTTGAAAGATGTGAGTGCACAATATGCAAGCCACAACGACAAAAGAGACTCGATGCCCCTCACTTCTGAAGGTTCTGTAACCGCTACTGAAGACTATGATTACATACCGAAAACGCTAATCGAATGGATGGCCCAACAGTCTGGATACGTTCCGCAGTATCCACACCTGAAATCATGTCTGGCTCGTGGACCCTCTATAGTCCCTGGTTTTACTTGCACTCCAGTAGCTCCAGTATATGCTTCCGAGGTGCCAGACCTGACAACTTCACTGTCTTATACGGTTACATGCTTAGGTTGCTTTCATTCTGGTGCTTGTTCGATCAGCAACACTCCAGATGCAGCGGCAGGTCCAACCCAAAAAGCGACAGCGACAGTAGAGGTTCAAACAAGCTCCTCTCTTTCTACCGCATTATCCCGACCTACCAGTACCCCAGAAGCGTCAATTCCCGCATCAACAGAGCAGGCAGTATTCACCGATATCAGCAGGCTCGAAACCCTCAGCCTCTACCGTGGCCGCTTCGGGTCTGTCAGTTCCCAATGCCTTCACGATAAGCTCAACGGACCCAACATCATATATCTCAGCGGCTATTGCGGGTGCAATCCTATCCGCCTCGACCTTTGCAATCCTAGCCACGCCGTCTTTGTCAGCCTCAACACTCCGGTCTTTGCCTGAAAAAAGCGCTGGTCAAGGAGAGTCCGCTATTATTAGCCCAACACACCCCAGCACCAGGGCGTATTCTACCTTATCTCATGGACTCAGTGCACCCACAAGCCCAGGAGGCTTTGTACCCCCTCCCACTACGCTGGGATCCCAAGGACTTGGCTTTGTGATACTAAGCGCTTTTGGCGATGCTTCAAAGGCTGTAGAGAGCTTGGCCTCTCCAGACCTAGACTCAGTGGTGGGCAAGCAAGCTCCGGAATCTGGCTCAGAGTACATGTTGGCGATATTTCAATATCTACAACGGCTTCTACTGCTTCTGCAGCGGACGTGAACCAATATGCAAATTCCGAGCATGGTGAACAGACACTAATCACCGTCTTCCCGAGCGCTACTTCTGCCTTCGTTCCTGGATCTCAGCGACTCACCTTTGACGTTTCATCTCGGCTGAAGATAGGCAGTCAGACTCTAATTCCTGGCGCAGCTCCAATCACTATTTTTGGATCGACTTATTCGCTAGCCCCATATGCTTCCGTGATGGTCATCGATGGCGTTACTGTCCATTTGCTGAGTATAGCTGAGAAGGAATCTAGCATCTCAGACAGCATAGTCAGTCTCAACAATGGCTCTCTGCGTCCAGTCCCGAGCAGAACTAGATCCCAGATCATCATAGGAAGTCAAACACTGATCCCAGGCGCATCACCAGTAATAATCTCCAGAGTCACAGTTTCTCTTCCGTCCTCAGGGGACAATGTGGTTATTGGCCAAAATACCCTAACATTGCCAGAATCACACCATAATGCATCAAATACGTCTTCAGTAGGCAGCGGCACGACGAATAATGTTACCATTCCCTCCCTTACCAGATCTCTACATACCGATACAACGCTTCCTGGTCCAGCAACCGCGAGTGGCAGTCAAACCGGACATGGCAAACGATTAGATCTTGGGGCGTGGCGATCAATCACAACTTCAAGACTGGCAGGATTTGCAACTGTCGCCCTCATATAATACGACATCTAAGCCGAAGTCTCGCCATTCCAACCCTTTTTAAGCATCACAAATTTGTCGATTTGTCGGATCCGTTATGGGATTAAGTCGCTATATCATCGATTTATCCATCCATCTTGGCTGCCCAGTCGGTCGAATTATCGAGTCGTTCACTAGATTAAGTCGAGGGTAATTGCACGCTTGCTGAATCAAGACTTGCAGCCATTCTACACTCCAGAGACTCCCCCTGTGATCGTAACGGACTACCCTCGCCCTAGATTGACGAACCACTACCTAATCCGGCGCGCTGTCTCTACCTTTTGGGGCGCATCTCTTCTATCTCCATTCAATCAAAATTCCCCATTCATACTTCTCTCAATTCTCGGTTGGTATTCCATTCTCTAAACCCCTCACATTTTGTCGCATTCGAAAATGATGTCACAGTTATGACACAATCACACAGTTGTGGTCGCGTATACCTAAGGTAGCTGTGACGACACACTGTTTGTGTGCAGTCGCAAAACCATATTACGAAAAGAGTTTCAAGTTTCAGACTACAAATCATTCAAAGTTGTACTATGGTGTCCTCCGTGATTCAGCTTCAGTGTTCCTGCAACGTCTGTCTCCAGGATCTTCGCAAGAAATCAGTGACTGACTATTGAAGCAGAACTATCCAAGGGGGAAAAAAGGAACGCAGCCACTCGCTGCAACACTTTGCGCAAAGACGCCAGGGACTGGCTTCAAGATAGACAATGGCAAAAATTACGCAGAGATGTAGATGGGAAATTACCCAGTGCTACCGGCAAAGGTGCTCGAGACTGGCGAAGAGTTACACAAGGTGTTGGATGCAAACAAGGAAAAGTTGATAGGCAAGCACTGCCTCCAGAAGTTTGATGGGGTGTTACCCTTCTTGCCGAAAGTTGGTCTTGAAATCTACAGCATAGCCGGGCGTAGCAAGCTGATAATCTTTAGATACTCTCAATTGCCAAGGCCTTGCCGCTCCAAATCCATCCGAACAAGGACCTGGCAACTCGTCTGCATCACAAGGACCCAGAAAAGTTCACCGACGATAACCACAAACCTGAAATCGCCGTAGCGCTTGGGAAATTCGGGGTGTTTGGTGGGTGGAAATCTAACAATGACATCGAATCCTTGTTTAACACTTTAGAGCGGCTCAAGAAGTTTCTGCCAGATCAACATGTTCCCTTCGATAACGACGCATTGAAGAGAACTTGTCAATCGATACTTGAAGCCTCGGACGAGGTCATTAGAGAGACTCAGGAAAAACTAGGGAAACTTACTAAAGAGTCTTTTGGTAACCAATCGTACATGCTTGATCTTTCTCTCGTCTGTAAAGCCAGTACTCTAAGAAGGACCCCGGGAATCTCGTCGCCCTTTTGCAATGCTCCTATTACCATTACTTTAAACTTGCTCCAACCAGCAAACTATTGAATTCCAGAACAATGAATTTCCTCACGCTCAACGCCGGCGACGCAATCTTTGTTCCTGCCGATGCTCCCCATGCATACCTCCCGGGCGACATCGTCGAAGGCATGGCTCGTTCCAACAACGTCCTGAACACAGATTTCTGCCCCCGCGCGACAGCATCGAGCTCTTTACCACATCCCTAACATTCTCGCCACACAACGCAAAGGAGGTGATGTTACCAAGCACGAAAAGCAGCAGAGGTCAGATGGGCAAGACGTTGGAGTATGCGCCACCGATGAGTGAATTCAACATGCTCCGAGCAGATTTAGGAAAGGGTGAAAAGGAGGTTATTGAAAAAGTGGAGGGGCCAAGCAAACTCTTTGCAACCAGTGGAGGCGGAAAGATGCACTTCGACGGGCAATCGTACGACATCAAGGAAGGATATGTATTCTTTGTGGGCCAGGGGGTCGAGGTGGCCTACGATACGGATGAGGACCTGGTGGTTTACAGGGCTTATGCGGAATAGGTAAGGGCGATAAGGTACGGGGGACCTTATCCGTATGAGTTAGAGCTAACACAGAATTCGAGAGCCGGGACATTTCTCATGGCATTTGCAAACAGCACACCCATTAACATTCCACGTTAAACGTGGCAAGAAGCAAAATGGCAAACTCGGAGAAGGTCGAGTGTGAGGCGCGACTTCGACCTTTTGAGGCACGGTTCAGTTGCCATGCCATCAAGGAATCCGCGCTATGAGAGAGAGTAGCTGCTCAATCATCTGCTGACAATTGATAACCACAGGACTTGTTAATTTTCATGTTCCAAACGCAGCAGCAGGTCTCACTCTTTTACGGAGCATAAGGTATGAAATTAAGGTTCGTCAACAGGCCTGTCTAATGGTTGGACGATTAAGTCAGCGTGGCGTGGCGGGGTTCCGGGTCCCTCGGTTGAAACGGCTACGGCAGGCACTAAAACGCAAGCGTGCACAAGCGTCGCCGGGGAAGATCCAGGGGGGGTTTTGAACGTCAGTAAGGTACTCGTACAAACAGCTCATCGGCTCATCGTCTGGCACGCATTCAGTCGTCTGAAACCTCCATCCTCCTACCGCAAATGAGACATCTTGCTGTACCTTACCAATCCTACGACGCATCGAGTGATTCGAGTCTTGCCTAATCCCATGCCTAGAGAAAGCGTCTAGCGAAACATGCCCTGGTGTTATTAATCCAATCAATGCAGAACCCATTGGTGCACACATTGAACGCGTCACTACGATATGCGTGTTTGGATACGTGGAAACAGGACAACGAGCTTGATCCGTCCTGCATACCTATGAAAACACCAAATGCGTCGTGATCTCGAACATTCATGAGGTTGAGAATGTGGGGTGGCTGTCACCCCCCGAGCCTCAAACATTCCTTGGAGTGCAAGCATCCCTTATAAGCCATCAATCCTGATTCCGACACAGATCGATATTCATCGGCTTCGAAGACCATTTACAAGTTACAACATCATCAAAGAGCAAAAGGAAATTAATTATCTTCTCATTATCATTGACTCCTGCAATCTTACATCTTAAGCGGAGGTTCGCCCCTGATCTCCGGCCTCGGTTAGCCTACCCGAGTACCGTCAATCACTCTTTGTTACTTATTCTTAACCATTCGTTTCCCTTCCTTCTTCTCCTTCCGACCTCACCTCTTCACCCCATTCATTCCTTCATTCACGCTCTTTCAAGCTTTACGCACTTCCATTCTTTTAAGTGTACAAAGCAATTCATTCATTTGTTCAAGGTTACGCCAGTCGAAACTGCCACTTCCCACTCACAGTTCAACGACTTCTCCCCTTCCGACCTGCAAAACCAACTAGAACCACAAAACCGTCTTCCTGGGGAAGCTTACATTCCTTACACATCCGGCTGTCTTTACTCGAAAATTCCCCGAGATCTGTGATCTCGTCTCGACCAGATATCAAATTCGTTCATCGATACCTGAACTCAAAATGCGTTTCTCAACTCTGACGACCGTTGTGTTTGCGGCGGGCGCCTTTGCTTCTCCGATAAACAAGCGAGATGTTGTGACCGACGTGGTGGTGGACGATGTTGTGGTCACCGATGTCATCATGACCACGGTGACTGCTGGCCAAGCTCCGCCGTCGCCTGTTGCTCAAGGCCCGGTCCCAGTTGTTAATGTCATTGTTACCACCACCAGTGCTCCGGTTGTGGTTCAGCAACCGCCACAGCCACCGCCAACAACCTCTCCCTCTCCCTCTCCTAGTCCTGTTCAGCCTCCGGTCGCCGTTGTTGATAAAGTGGTTGCACCTCCCGTATCATCCGCCATATCGTCGGATGTGCCCTCGTCGACCGCAGCTCCTTCTAGCTCAGCTGCACCCTCGCCAAGTTCCAGTCCTAGCAGCGGTTTACCTACCACGTTCGTCGATAACCTTGACACTACTAGCTCTATATACCAGCAACTAGCGTTACAGCACCACAACATCCACCGTGCCAATCACTCAGCTTCGGCTCTTGTGTGGAACTCCACTTTGGCCGACTACGCGAAGACAACCGCTGAGACCTGCGTTTGGAAACACAGCCTGTAAGTAAAGCTTAAGCATTTGATCTGTTGTCGGTGCTGTTGAAGGGTTGCTAACCCCTACTAGTGCACCTGGTGGTGGAGGATATGGCCAGAATATTGCCAACGGCGTTGCACCTGGCAATATCTCTAGTATTCTCACCAACGGTCTTTACAATGACGAATTCGACAAGTACGGTGGCCAATGGGGCAATGACAACCCAAACATGGGTCAGTTCGAAGGTTGGGGTCATCTCACTCAGATGATCTGGGCGGCAACTACTTCCGTTGGGTGCTACACCTCCTCTTGCGCTCCTCCAGGTGCCGATCCTCAACTTTGCAACCCAGCGACTGGTGAAAGCTACTTGAAGGGAGCCTCCTGCGGCCCGAACCCTGGCACTCCTGCGTTCTTCACGGTTTGCAACTACTACCCTGCAGGAAATGTTGGGGGTCAATACAGCAACGTCCAAGCTCCGAAAGGTGGCAAGCTTGTGGCGATGACCAAGAACGGTCTTATCGGTATGTAGACGACTATCACATCGACACGGGGCTTGACCGGAGCGAGCTGGTCCACGCTCTCGAGTCTGAGTTTTGAGATGGCGGATCTGTGCGCTGAAGGGTCTCCTATGCAGGGGATTCTCTTCTTCTGACATCTTGCCCGAAACTTGTTACCAAACATTCCGCATTTGCCTTTGGCATATATGTATGGACAACGAGGCAGGTCAAAAGCGAGTTGTCTTTCGATTCTTGTAAATAAAGTTCAGTAGACGAGGTCTCTGGCGAGCCTCTAGTGCTTGCCCAAATACATAGATCTATGAACGCAACTGATGATCTGGAGCGTCCAATCTACGTTCATGCCAGGTAAAGTAGCTGATGTAAGATACCTTAATAATCCCATTTACGAATGAAGCCTAAGTGGTATCATTCATGTAATCCCCGCATACCCGGCTTATCGATTAGATACTGCCTTGTCGATAACTCAATTGTCACCGCCGGCCCCTCACTGTTCGCTTCACTTCATATTCACCACGATGTAACGGCGAGTCTTTCTAGTATCATCCTCTTCCCCCAATACGATGCGCAGAATCAAAACAACAATCAACACACGCTTCCGACAAACCATCGCTCACCCATAACCACTCCATACCCCCCCACCCACGTTATCCCCTTACTCAAGTCCACCGTCCACAAACACCAACAACCACAATCCACCATGGCCACCCACGACACCGCAGGGCCCCAAGGCACAGAGCCCTTACGACTAGTTAACCGCCTCAATGAGAGCAGGAGCCCGTACGTGAGTTGCCGCGGACTGGCTCGAGACGGCGCGATACATGCTGAGCTAGAATGCGCCTTTGACTAGGTTCGCGCGCACATGCAGAACCCCGTTGCGTGGCAGACATGGGACCCAGAGGCTTTGGCGCTGGCGAAGAGGGAGAATCGGATGCTGTTTTTGAGTGTTGGGTATGCGGCGTGTCATTGTGAGTCCTGCGTGGGTTTTGTTGGTGTGCGGGTGGCTACCCTTCTGGCTCTGTGGTTTTCTACTTGCTTGTGACTTTGAATCGCTATCTGTGTAATTGGGTCTTTGCTAACAGGAATTCAGGGTGTCATGTAAGTATGCCTCGCTGTCGATAATCTGGACTTTGTATTTAGAGACGAGCTTTGGGAGATGTTTCAAGAGCACATTTCTGCGCATATATTTCCTGGGCCATGGTTTTGTCTTGGAAGGGAAATTTTAACCCAATTTGTTCAAGGTCATGGAGCGCGAGTCCTTTTCCTCCCCCGAAATCGCCCAAATTCTCAATTCCTCCTTCATACCCATTAAAATCGACCGCGAGGAACGTCCTGATGTTGATGCCATTTACATGAACTATGTACAAGCCACTACTGGTTCCGGAGGCTGGCCACTGAACGTTTTTGTCACGCCTGAACTCGAGCCAGTTTTTGGCGGTACCTACTGGCCAGGCCCCGACAACGGCTTGAGACGGTCGGAAACGCTCGGTTTTATGGATATACTGAAGAAGATGAGGGATGTGTGGACAAAGCAAGAAGGAAGATGCCGAGAGAGTGCGAAAGAGATCACGAGACAACTGAGGGAGTTTGCGGAAGAAGGAGTGCATAGTCACCAACTTGGAGAGAAGAACGACGGTGATGGGTTGGAGATCGAATTGCTCGAGGAAGCCTACCAGCATTTTGAGAGAAGATACCAGAAAATCAATGGTGGCTTCTCGCATGCGCCAAAGTTCCCAACTCCAGTCAACCTCAGCTTTCTTCTACGGCTCGGGCAATGGCCGAGTGCGGTCAAAGACGTTGTAGGGCAGGAAGAATGCGCCCATGCTACGAAAATGGCTGTCCATACCCTTTGTAGAATGGCGAGAGGAGGCGTTAGGGATCAGGTTGGATACGGCTTCTCGCGGTATTCGGTGACGTCTGACTGGAGTCTTCCACATTTCGAAAAGATGCTTTACGACCAGGCACAGCTCTTGGATGTCTATCTGGATGCCTTTCTTATCACGCATGACTCAGAAATGCTTGGAGCAGTCTATGATATTGCGACATACTTGACAAGTCCACCAATGTCTGCCCCTGGCGGAGGCTTCTACTGCGCCGAGGACGCCGACTCTTACCCTACAAAGACCGACACCGAAAAACGAGAGGGGTCCTTTTACGTCTGGTCTCTCAAAGAGTTCCAAAATGTCCTCGGTGACCGTGATGCTGATATTTGCGCTCAATTCTACGGCGTCACAGCTGACGGCAACGTTGCAAAAGAAAATGATCCCCACGACGAGTTCATCAGTCAAAATGTCCTAAACGTTAAGTCTACCCCGGGTGCTCTAGCGAAAGAATTCGGCTTGGCCGAAGAAGAAATCGTCACCATCCTCCATGAAGGACGAAGAAAGCTTCGAGATCATCGAGAGCGAGAGCGTCCGCCGCCAGCACTGGACGACAAGATCCTCGTTGCCTGGAATGGACTTGCCATTGGTGCTTTAGCCAGAACCAGTGCCGCACTCGAAAGTATCGACCCAGCAAAGGCAAAAGAGTGCAGAACCGCCGCCAAGAATGCCGTCGCCTTTGTAAGAAAAGAACTCTACGACCAGAAATCTCACACCCTGTGGCGAGTTTACCGCCAAGGTCGAGGCGACGCCCCCGGTTTCTGCGACGACTACGCCTTCTTAATCCAAGGTCTTATCGACCTCTACGAAGCCACCTTCAATGACAGCTACCTCCAACTAGCCGACACCCTCCAAAGTCTGTTCCCCTCCCCCAATCTCTCTCAACCCCCTTCCGAAACTAAAACCCCACAGAGTCCCAAATCCGCCTCTTTCTCTCCCCTGACTCCCCCGGCTTCTACACAACTTCGAGCCCGCACCCCCCCGATCTCCTCCTACGCCTCAAATCCGGTATGGACGCTGCGGAACCCAGCTCCAACAACATCAGCGCGTCGAATCTTTACCGGCTGGCAAGCATGCTCGAGGACGAAGAGTACAGAATGCATGCGAAGGAAACGGTGCAAGCGTTTGAGGCGGAAGTGGAGCAGTTCCCGTGGTGTTTTGCGGGCATGCTGGGAAGTGTGGTGGTGGGACGGTTAGGGGGAAAGGGGGTCGTTGTTACTGGATTGGGGACTAATACAGGCGAAGTGGAGAAGGGGAAAGCGGCGGATATAGTGAAGAGGTTGAGGGAGAAGGTGGGGGTTGGGAGGACGGTTGTTGCATTAGGACGAGGCGTGGGTGAGTGGATCAAGGAGAGAAATTCATTGCTTGAAGATTTGGATGTCGAAAAGGAGGGGGTGATGGTCTGTGAGGGCGGGGTTTGTCGGCCGGGAGAGGAGTTTTTGTAACCATATACGGGGGGCCGGGGGTGTTACGCGGTTCAGGATATGCACATCTTTCTCCGTCTTCCCCCCCTCCGCAATCCCCAGTCCCACTTTTTCTCTTTCTTCCTCCCCATCCTTCCCACCTACCCAGCACCTTTCCCTCCATCAAGTCTCCTTAGCCCCTATCTTCTTCACCCCCCACTCCCTACCCAATCCTTAACAGCCTGTGCACCACCCCCAAAACTCGTCCAACACGACAGAGCCAATCACCACTCCTTGTAATTTTTCTCACATCAGCTTAACCTATCTACTAAATACACTCTTAGTACATAACAACCAACGCTAAGCCCTTGCCAGCATGTACTGTAGGTACGTTGAATCAGCACATATATCGATCTTTCAGACGAAGTTGAAGCGATTAGGAACAGGAAAGGAAGAGGGATATTGAGCAGGGGAAGGAATCTTTGTTTTAAAAAAAAAAAGGAAGTTCTGCAAAAAAAGAATATTCAAAAAAAAACCCTCAACTCGGATTCGAACCCTAAACCTCCTATTCCCAACACCCAAACAATTACCAAAAAGACAAACTCAAGCTGTTGATTGCAGGAACACGGACAATCATTATCTGAATCGCAAATGTAACGCAACTGCCCTGCGAACTTGTCTATGAAATGGAAGGTGATAACGTGATATATAGACTAAACTGAGGTAATTTTTTTTATTTGATATACATCCTTCTTCAATTCTTTTATATGAATGAAATTATTGAATTAAAGAAAACCGATTACAGACAGCAGAGATTGTTCAGTATATTGAGTTGAATGATCTAAAGAACAGTCAATCGAACACTTGTCAGGGAATTGACTCTATGAATGAGCCAAAAGGGCTGCACCCCGCTTGCTACAGTAGCTAGGCAAACAGGTTCCAATTCCGTACATATTGCTGACATCGTAACAATCACAGATTGTCAAGCGAGCTAGCTGAGCTAGTCAACTTCGACTCGTTCGATTTTTCCCTTTCGTTAAACAGAGAACTGGAAGCTTGGTTTGAGGTAAGTGAGGAGGGGGCGGGGAGAAAAAGAGAAAAGGGGGCTCTTCGCTCCACTCTTCCCTTGCCGTTTTTCTCACGGTTAGAATATTTCACCGAGCGTATTTCAATGTCATAGGTAACGAGTGTAGCTGGTAGAAAGACTCAATCATATCTTCAGTCAGAAACACGAAAGTGATCTTTGCACTTTCCTTCTCAGGCCGTTTGTCTTTCGCTACGCTTTGCTTCTTCCTTGTTTCACATCGATGCTAGAAAGTAAGAGAAGAAGCCCTTGTTGATTGGCATAAAACGAAGACTTGATTCAAAAAGTGCAAAAAGCTCGGATCGACCAGGAGTCGAACCTACGAAAACTGGGCAAATTTATAATACCGCGTTTATCAATATGGGACTTGACCCTAGTGATTAGCTGGCCGCATTCAAGTAGCCGCATACCACTGCACCATAGGTTCTATCCTTAACATAAGCATAGTTGCTTGGGTATATAACCATCTTAAATACATCTTTGCACTTTCCTCCTCAGGTCGTTTGTCTTTCTTTACACTTTGCTCCTTCCTTATTTCACATCGATGCTAGAAAGTAAGAGAAGAAGCCCTTGTTGGTTGGCATAGAACGAAGACTTGATTCAAAAAGTGCAAAAAGCTCGGATCGACCAGGAGTCGAACCTACGAAAACTGGGCAAATTTATAATACCGCTCTAAACAGCGCGTAACTCTTCTTTCCCTCCTCTTCCTTCCCCGTGTGTAAGAGAAAGGGGGAAGTATTCAAAAAAAACCCAACCCTAAATTTTTAATGAGGGCACGTACGAGAGGGTTCGAACTCCACACCTTCTTTATCTCAACAACCCCAAAAATTATGCAAAAAAGACAAACTCAAGCTGTTGATTGCAAGGAACACGACCGACCGAGAACCAGTTGGGAATATAACGCAACTGCCCTGCGAACTTGTCTATACTAGATAGTCTGCTATTATCAATATATACCTCAAAACACAGTATTACCTTTTTTCTTTCTTTTCAAAACACCCCCTTTCCTCACATACAGTACCCCCCGTTTCCACACACATCCCCCTCCCGCCTTCTTAACAAATCAGAAATAGCAGAGCTTGTCGAGCACCTCATTTCAAATCAACTTGCTTCACCACTTTACTTCTTCTACAGTATATATCAATAACGAGTTACACCAGTAAAACGTTGAACAAAGACCCCTAGCTGTCATTTTGCCTCCATCTTATCCCCCCGACACCCCCCTTTTAACCTCGCCAGCCCAGCCGTCCTGACTGTTGTTTCCATGACTGCGATTCTGTTCAAAGCAAGGGGTCGGGTACATCCTTCTCTTTTACCCCCTTGATAGTAAGAGAACTGTTCTGTAGGATGGTAAGTACAGTACATATGTGCCGGCGAGGTGTTAAAGGTTTGATCATGTTTAGTTAATAGAAAGCTTATGGATGATATCCGCGGGTGCGAGGATTCGAACTCTGGACCTTGTATGTTGAAACCCTTGAAAAGAAAAAGAAGAATCAAAAAGACAAAGTCAGCTGTTGATTGCGGGAATGTGATTGCGCACATAACACAACTGCCCTGCGAGTCTGTCTATGAAATTGAAAGGTATTGTTAGTGATTTATAGCTTAAAATCACAAGATGTGTTGAGAATCTTTGTAAAGAAATCCATCTTTTTTTTAAGGGGGTGAGTTTGTTTACTGGGAATTTCTGATGAGGGGACGAAGACATCCCTTCTCGTCCTTGTTCTCTCATTCAGTTATTGGTTCAATCCTCACCCCGTTTCGACCTTTCCCTTTCACCACCCCCCAACCCCCTTTTTTACGCAACTCCACCCCTTTCTCAACGATTTCCTTCCTCCTTCTTCATCACTATCACCTCTCCTGAACTAATTCTCTTGGAAGATTGACGGTTGGACTCGCGGTAATGTTTCTCATAAATGGGGTTGCGCACTGACTGTTGTAGAATTGATTATTGATTGTTTGGGGTAGGGGGGGTTGGTTCGTTCACGACCGCGTCCCCTGTCATTGCCCATGTCGTCAGTATGCATGCATCCTTCTTCTTCCACCTCTGCTTAATCAAGCCCTTATCTCCCGCTTCAAGCACACAACCTGCAACGCCACCTGGTGAAGTTCACGCACAGCTATGAGTCGCTACAATAATAATTTGGGGCAATTATTTACTTGAAATCAACGAAACGTTGCGTTTACGAAGAACTGGATAAGTACTTTAGTGAGTGAGTGGCTTGGGGGCGTGGGCATGGGAATGATAAGAAAGGGTCGATTGGAGTATATGAGGGGAGGGTTGAAAAGGGGGAAAGAAATTGATGTAACAGGTTGAGGCTGTGTGAGGTGGGGTTGTGGATGGAATATCTGAGTGGGGTGATGCAAAGGAGGAGTAGGTTCGGTTTGGAATTGAGAATGGGATGTTGGCATTGTGGGTGATGTTCGGAGTTGTTGGTTGTTGTGGTTTGGGTAGGCTGGGTAGGTTGGGTAGGCTGGGTAGGCTGGGTAGGCTGGGTAGGCTGGGTAGGTTGGGTAGGTTGGGTAGGTTGGGTAGGTTGGGTTGGGTTGGGTTGGGTTGGATGCTAATGTTGTAGCTAGTGTTCACGCTTAGAATGGTAGACTCGTGAGCGTATATCTCCGGACTGCATTAGAAGCTGCGACGATGATGACGCGGACGAAGGTGGGGGAAAATGAGAGCACTTAAACGCGTTTGCGATTTTCATAGTGAGAACAATGTATTTGGGAAAGAATCAAGAAGATGGCTGATTTCTGAATATTCTTGAAAGGGCGTAAAGTACGACGTTGTTGTAATGCTGTATGGCAAAAGTAGTATGCCTGGAGTGCCACTGGAATGTCCGAAAACAAGTGAATGTAGCTGCAGAAGTAATTCGGGTTGATCAATCCAAGTCGTGAACTATTCGTAAGCCGGGTGAAGGTTGACAATGGGAAAGATAACAGTGTGAGATGAAAATAAATCCAGAAAAAAATGCCCAATTTCCTTCTGGAATCTGTTAATCAGGCGTGAGCTATGAACGACGGTCGGGTAGAGTAAGAATCGGAGTAAAAATTAGAGTAGCTTGAGAGCGGCATAAAGAAACATAACGGCGAAATGTAGAGAGCTTCGAAACGCTCCAAGACAGCGCCCCAGAAATAAACTTGGTAGGAGCTCGCCCGAAATTCCTGGTCGAACCTAGTAGCCAATGCCGGACGTCGTCCTGGCAAACTCTGTGGTTATCGGTCCATTAATCGTCACGTTTGCCTGAGCCACGAATTCCTGAATTCGTCGCCGCAAGACGTCTCGTTGCGGGCTTGGGAACTCCTCGACCACGAACATGCTGTCGAAGTCCTTCAAAACGGCGTCAAAGATATTTTGTGTGCGCTTGAGAAGCTTTGGGTGTCGGCGAGTAACCTCCTGATCGAAGGCCTCCTTGACTTTCGCACCAATCTGGTTGTAGGGGCCTCCGACTTTCATTGCGTGCTCGAGTAGAGTTATTTGTGCGATACGTTTGCCTTTGCCTGATGTTTTTTCAGCAATTGGATACGTTGGGGATTTTCTATGTAAAGACGTTATGTGCCTACCATGTTTTGCCTTGCATTCCATGTAGACGGGAAGCATTGCCTGCGTGATATAAGAATCGTGTTGATCCGTGATGACGTCCTGCTCTATGTTTCTATGAAAGTTAGATCAGCCTACAGTATCTGACTATGACCGGCTTACATGCTGGCGGCTTTCAGCTTGCTCGAGAAATTATCTAGCCATTGCCGCAGAAGAACCTTTTTGGGGGCGAGAGATTTCAGGAATAGGTCTATCGGCATGATGGATACCCCTGGCGTTGCTGTATTAGATTATCCTCATTAGTCTTCCAGCACTCAACGGGAGCTGACACACGGCCACCCACCACTTAGGCTCTCGCGGATACTGTCCAGTAATGTTTCCAGAGAGGAGTAATATTTCTCATTCAAGTCATCTATCCCTTCATGGAAGTTCAGCCATGGTTCCTTCACATCGTTGACCACAGGCTCCAATAGCTCAGCGTTCCAGCTTTGGGTGCGTTTGAATTTTTTCTTGTATCTACCGTCAGCACGACACCACGCTCCGAAAGTTTGAGCATTCCACTATATTCCGATCAGCACTGCGTCTTTGGGCCGTTTGCGTATCTAATAAGCTCTCACAGTTGCCCAGTGCTCAAGCGACTTTACACCGTGCAAGATCCACGCTGTACGGAAATTTTCTACCAAAAGGTTAATTAAAATATCGGAGTCGGGATCCAAGTTACTACGCACCAATCTTATCCAAGACACATTTTTCTAAGAGCGCTTTCGATTCTGTAATGTATGCGGCGATCTCCGTTGCCGCGTCCTGAACAATCTGTCTTCAGATCATGATCGGAAAGAATCAGGCCAGTAGTCTCTTACCGTTCCCGGTCTAGCAACAATCTCTTTTAGCTCTAAACGCCGATGATTCGTGGCCTGAAGACTCCATAATTCCATGGAGTTGACAAATTCCTTCAGCACACCTTCGATGTGCTGCTCTAAAACCCTCAATCTAGCCGTCGCTGGTAATTCAGACAGCATGAAGCGAATTGTGGGTACCCCTGTGACATCCATTGAAAGAGGTATGCGCTCTTCATCGTACCCTGTCTTGTGCATATTGTAGTGTGAGTTAGAGACACAGAAGATACTTAAAGGATTCGGGCCGCTCGCAATGCCTCTATAAATGTCTCGCATGCTACGGACGACCTTCCGATTCCGCATCACGACTAGGGCTTGATGCAATCTGCTGCAAGTCAGCCATCAATCTTTCGCGGTAATTATTGTCTGACGGGTATCTAGGATTGTGAGAACATACAGAGCGCCATATATACTTTTCCGCACCCTTTACAGAGGTTAGCGAGTCTCGCTGCGACCTGAATTAGGAATAAATACCCTATCCTTTGGATCTGATTGACTAGCTCCTGCTTCGCTCTCCCTTTGGCAATTTTTTTCATGCTTATTAGTCTGGGCTTTTCAGCGATTGAGAATAAGTGAGCTCGAGAGATCTTGCGGTATTCCTCCAGGGCTTCGAGGGTTGGTTCAAGGTCACGAGGCTTTGATGTGATAGAGATATCCTAACTGGTCAGGAACGCTCCGATTATGACACGTTAATTTCTCACATCTATTCTTGTGCAAATCAATGCTTTACGACCGGCCTTCGCTCGAGAATACTCAAGAAGTCTCTTATGTACCAGATTATCCGTCTGTACCCGACCAATCGGAGCAACCAATAGTATATAATGACATTTCCGAATGTACTGCTCTGTCATCCTCGTCCTGGTCTTGTTCACGTCTGAAAGGCCTTGTAGAAAGTAAGGATTTTCTACCTTTTGTACATAGTAATTACAGGATGGTAAACTCACCTGGAAGATCTGCGATAATCATCCCATACTTCAACAATGGCGATCGCAGGCCAACACTGGCCGGCTTCTTAGTTCATCTTCGAAAGGTAGATCAGGGTGTAAGCTTACCGTACAACCTGTACTATGGGCCAGGGAGAAAAGCATAGACAGTCATCGTCTCCCAACCTGTTACTCGTCTTTACAAAAGGTTCGATCCTAGCTCCCAGCCCCGGAGCCGAATCGGCCGTGTAATGAATCAGGCCATCTTTAGCTCCAAGTGAAGATGTCATCTCACCTACCCATGCGATGAGTTTGTCCAGGATTTTCTTGTCGTCTCCAGATGTGGCAAGGGCAAAATACTCTTTAGCTGCATCTTTGTCAAAGAATTCTTTACGACCTCCGAATAGGGCTCCGAAAGCTTCGGAGGCTGTAGCTGAAAGGCCTTCCCTCTCATCTAACTCGTCCTGGTCCAAATCATCTGTGGTCTCGAAATGATATGCATAGTAGTCGTGAAAGTGACCTTTTAACACGAGCTCTATCTCCACGGGAGTAAAAAGGACGATCTCAGCCATGAATGGGCTTGTTTGGGTTGACCATGCCTGTCGGAACTCGGTGATCACGGATTTACAAGCGGCTCCACTTGCTCCCTTCAGATGTTAAGATTAGCTGGGTCTTAGTTGATAAATGGGGGCCTAGTACCTCCATGGCGAGATCAGGAGTATCCAAAATGGAGTTTATCAGCGAACTCTTTCCTTCGATCGTTTAGTACAGCATATTGCTAGGCCAAAGACAAGTTTACCAACACCGGAATCCCCTACCATCCCAATTCGCTTTGGTCCTGGGTACTTGATTACCATATGCCCTTCTGCTTGATTAAGCAGCTCCTTGACTTTCGGGTCTTGATATTGGGAGTTCCCTAACAAACTTGCTGCGTCTTGCATCACTGATTCGTAATATTTTTCGACTTTTGCAAAAGATGGGTGATATGCTGGAAGCTTAGGCGTAGGTTCAGTCAAGGGGTCGTAAGGTGTGTCAAAGCTCTCATTGATTGCCTCAATTCTCTTTTTGAGTCCTTCGCCGACGTCTTCATCATCGTCTGATAGTACTTCGGAATTCTCGTCATCTTCGCTTTCTGATTCTTCGCCATTTACTTGGTCTTTAGGCACCGAAGATACGTCGTATGTCTTGTCTGCCATAGGTTCCTGCATGATCAACCTCTCTGGCTCCGAGCCTACCTCAGTCGAAACCACGACTTTGGGCCCCGTGGTAACTTTAGAGGGGTTCGTCGGTGCAGTCGTTGCTGCATTTGACTCCAATTCGACAGTCTCGCTAATGACGATAGGATCCTCGTTGGAGTATGCTGTCCTTGTAATAGAGTCTAGTAATGAGGCATCGGTAGCAAGATCGGAACTCTTCTCCTGTCCTACTGTCGTTATAATAAGCTCTGCTGGTCTGGTCTCCATAGCGGGACTAGATGACTGTTTCACTTCTGCATCCTTGTTGGTCAACCCTGTTAGCTCGAACCTAGTGCTGTCAATTTGATGGTCTTCCATCGACTTGGCGTAATACTCGTGAAGCATCTCTAATGGCTTCGAGAGCCCACGACCGTAGGTATTGAGGCCAGTCGTGAGCTATGACTAATAAAGGCAGGTATGCTCTGCATTTATGCGAGCAACATCTTATCGTATATTATGGAGTGGTCGAAGTGAAAGCTTTCAAAATGTTCAACTGAGGTTCAAAATGTTCAATTGAGGTGGCACAGCGTTCAAATAGTTCCTGGCTCTTATTGTGATTAATAGTAGTGTAATGAGAAGTTGTTTGGGAACGAATTTACCGAAATAAATGGAAGTGAGGTGAAGATGGTTTGAAGGTTTTGATTAATGCGAAATGTAAATTGAAGGTGGCATCTGATAGAGATAATGGAACCGATTACGGGTGGACTCGACAAATATGGTTGTTGTGAAAGCGAAACAAGTGGATGGAGACACACCAGTTGAGGAAGTAAATTTATTGAAAGGCTGTCGTTGAAGCCACACGATGTATCATTGATCAAGACTTTCTTGCCAGCTGAGTCTCAGATCAAGTTGCGCCGCCGTCAAACCATGTAGGATGTATGGTGAAGTGCGATGAGGTAGGACAAGATAGATCGTTGCGGCCGACTCCTTGACATGACAGACAGCAATAATGAGACCACGTTTGATTGTTGGTTGTCTTAATAAGTGATTATGCCCTTTTAGAGTAGAACGATCACCGTGGTTATCCTACCCATATAGAATGAGTAACCCAGATGATAACAAAAAGGGATTTTGAGGAACCTAGGTTATTAGCATAAGGCCTCCCTCTTGTACTACCATACTCTTAGAAGAGGTTTAATGGCTTCACCCTCTTCGGATTTGAATACTCTATGCCTAGTGGAACGTTCTCTAAAGTTCAATGATATAAATGAAACCACATTCTCCGAAGGAGCATCATGCAAATAGCTCCATACCATTGAGAGCGCTATGGTCTTGGAGAAGCAATCTACTCGAAGAAGAAATGTTACTACGAATGCGCTGCGGGACAAGTTGCTGATAATTCCAAGAGGATAGTTTCCAAATTCAAAAGTAGGTATGAATGGAAGTTATTTCGGAACAAAGTTAATCCAAAAGGGCCGAGTTTGGCTCAGCCTTGCGCTACTCCGTACTAATTTTGGGTCCCGCGAGTCCCGCATCCTTCAGTGGCGTGAGTGGTTTCCTCAAACCTCAAACCTCAAACCTCAATCACCAGAAAAGCGAGTTTCGGGGGACACTGTACGAAGCTGTGGGTCTTTAACTTCTACAGCAATGTTCTGTTTGCGAAGGTATGCCTGTGTATTACCTGCCCGTATTCCATACTGAATCTTCTCTGCAGTTGGCTACCTCTTCTCTTCATACCCACCAACGCTTCACCGTTGTAAGTGTCAAACCGGCCCTACTGCCTGAATGTGCAGAAACAGATTTCGATCAATGATGCTGATACTTGCCAGATTCGTGGTATCATTCTTCTTCCTAACCTACTTCTTGAACCGACCCTGCGTTTACTGCTCAGCCCTGCTCCTCATACTGTTCATCTCGTCATGCTATTGGTCAGACCATTGCTTCTTCGACATCCATAGCAATTGGTTCGAGCCACGACACTTCTCATCACCACTACCAAATGCTTTACCTCAAGCCTCTGGTTGGGCAGCTTCAGCGGGGAACTACACCGCAAGGGATACTTCATTTCTTGTGACAGTGGCCAATGAGACAGCTACGGCGCTAGCAGGAGCGGCAGTTGAGGAGATGAAGCGAAGGATGGACTTCAGGCATGAGTGGACCGGTATTGGAGTGGAGTGGATCAGAAGCTGGTTAGGCGCACGGGAGTGGAGACTACCTTGTCTAGATGTCTACATACGGTTATGAGAATGAGCGTGTACCATTCATCGAGCGGCATCTGGGGCGTTTGAAGGATATGGAAGGATTCCTTGCATTTAGCTGGTCGCGGCGTTCTTGGAGGAAAGAAATATCTATGGAATTGCGGTGACGATGCGCCGTGTATCGTCTATTCTAAGGGCTACGATATCGATCATTTGGTTGCTGGGTAGCTATCACGGGTGAGGGGGATCCGTAGGTCGAACAGCTTGCTTGTACTTAGCCGAGGGAAACCATTACTTCCTATCCATGCATCCATAATACATAGTATGACATGCTTCAAAGCATCGGCACAAGGCTGAGAATCGTAAGCACATTTTCCAGCGCTCTGACCAGTTCTGCCCTCCTCCGACGCAGCTTCCTAAATGCGGGGTATTGTCAAGCCCGGTTGCTGCATGATAAACTGTCTGCTGACCGCCCTTGTACCTTCTCGCCGCCTCGTCCATGGTCAGCAAAGACACGACCGACATTGACATCAAAGACTTCTTCCAAGGGTGGCGGTCAGTTATTCTGCTGTGTTACAGTCACAACCATGGCTAGTCTCGATAGAGATGTTCTACCGGATACGTACGTAGTGCTTGTCGTTTGGATGTACCATAAGTTGACCCAGCGCCTTGAAGGGTAAAGCCGATCAACTATGATATCGCCCTCTACGACCTCGAACTTGGTGGTGCTTTTACTTTTCAAGGGACGGTTAAGATCGATGTCAATATTAAAAAAGCAACGAAAGAAATTACGCTCAACGCGCACCAATTGAAGCTTGAGTCAGCGGAAATATCCGCCCAAGGAATTGATGGTACTATTTGCTTGTTCTCAAGGTTCAGCAGTGGCGGTGTTGATATCTACTAGCAAGAAAGGCATCCAGTATCCTTTACGATGACAAGTCGCAGCGGGTGACGCTAGCCTTTGACAAGGAAGTGTCTACTTCATCGAGTGCATTGTTGAAGATCCAGTATAGTGGTATCATGAATAATGATATGGCTGGATTTTATAGATCTAGGTATCCTCAAACTCCACGGTTGCTACTTGTGATGCTTACGTTCTCTTCAGATACAAGCCTGCGGTTGAACCCGCAAAGTCGGTGCCAAAAATAGGAGACCATCATTTTATGTTCAGCACCCAATTTGAATCTTGCGATGCTAGAAGAGCATTTCCCTGCTTCGATGAACCAAATCTAAAGGCCACCTTTGATTTTGGCATTGAAATTCCAGAAGATCAAGTTGCGCTGAGCAACATGCCCGAGAAAGATGTCAAGCAAGGCAAAAATGGACGGAAAGTAGTAGCATTTGAGAGAACACCATTGATGAGTACTTACCTCTTAGCTTGGGCCTTTGGGGATTTTGAGTATGTCGAGGACTTCACAAGAAGAAAGTACAACGGAAAGCAGCTACCCGTAAGGGTCTACACGACGCGGGGGTTGAAAGAACAGGGACGTTTTGGACTCGAAAATGCCCACCAAGTAGTCGACTATTTCTCCGAGGTAAGGAGCGAATCTTTGAGCCTGTTTTTCCACTCTTTAAGTTTATTTCATCTCAACTCCTTCTACCCAAGTTTCCCAATCAACTCAAACCATTTCCAAGCATCTCCTCGCAAGACCTTGCGTTTGTTTCCGGAGACCTGAATGTAATACTGACATAATCCAGATCTTCCGCATCGAGTATCCCCTCCCTAAAGTGGACCTTCTGGCAGTCCATGAATTTGTGAGTTCCCTTCTCTCGTTTTTTAACAGCCTATAAGCTTAGCTTGAGCTGACGTAGTAGCCCATCATACGTCTTCCCCTTCCACGTGTTTTTCTGAAGATTATTAGCTGACAAAGTTTGATAGAGCCACGGTGCGATGGAGAATTGGTAAGTTTGTCGGAACGATATGGAGTGTTCTCCATTAAAATGTGAGCTTATGCTGATTAGCCATCTCGGAAAGGGGTCTGATCACATACCGAACAACCGCTATTCTTTTTGACGAGCAGCATTCCGATGCCAAATATAAAAACAGGGTAGCATACGTTGTAGCCCATGGTAAGTTTTCTAGAAAACCCCATTTCGTTTTCGACCTCTCTACCTACCGTTCATGCTTTCCCGTCGCCCATCCTTCCAGACAGTAATATTGACCAACATTGTCTAGAACTTGCTCACCAATGGTTCGGAAATCTCGTTACAATGGATTGGTGGAGTGAGCTATGGCTGAACGAAGGATTCGCAACCTGGGTAGGGTGGCTTGCGGTGGATTATCTGCATCCTGGCCATCAATGCTGGAGCCAATTTGTGGCGGAAGCCGTTCAAACGGCCTTCCAGCTTGATTCGTTGAGGGCCTCACATCCAATCGAAGTTCCAGTCAAAGACGCTTTGGAGATCGATCAGATATTTGACGCTATTAGGTGAAAGCTCTGACATATCTCTTGTTGGTCTCACTAACAGGTCGCTTTCCAGCTACTTGAAAGGAAGCTCCGTCATAAGGATGCTAAGTAACCATCTCGGAAAGGAGACGTTTCTTCTTGGAGTTTCGGACTACCTCAAGGACCATGCATATGGTAATGCAACGACAGATGATCTCTGGGCTGCACTAAGTAAAGCTTCCGGAAAAGACGTCAACTCTTTTATGAACAACTGGGTCAGAACCATAGGGTTTCCCATGCTCACAGTCGCCGAAGAGCCTGGGCAAATTGGTGTCAGGCAGTCACGATTCCTTTCAACCGGTGACGTTACGACCGAGGAAGACAAAACTCTGTGGTGGATTCCCCTGGGCCTTAAAACCGAGCCCCGCGCTGCAGGGTTTTCTAGCAAGGCTCTAGTAGCGAAAGAAGAGACATTGCGTAACGTAGATGAGGCGTTCTACAAGTTGAATGCTGACAACAATGGCTTCTATCGAACCAATTATCCACCAGCTAGATTGGCAAAGCTTGGGGCTGATAGAGCAAAACTGAGTGTCGAAGACCGGATAGGATTGATAGCTGATACAGGAGCTCTGGCTGTTGCTGGCTATGCCACAACGCCTGGTTTGTTGACTCTTGTTGAGAATTTCGGTGATGAGCAAGTTTATGCGTAAGTCGTGGCTGCATATAACAAATACCTCATTTGACACCTTTAGTGTATGGTCGCAAATTGTCAGCTCCCTAGCAAACATACGATCGGTCTTTGCAGATAACGAGAAGATTTCCACGGCCCTGAAAACTTACACTTTTCGGCTTGTTAGCACCACCACGGAGAAAGTTGGTTGGGACTTCGAGCCAAATGAAGACTTCCTTACCGGACAGCTTCGGGCTTTGCTTATCAACACAGCTGGCGGCGCAGGCCATCAAGGGTAAGCTAGCACTGCTCGTAAATGCTTGGTTATAGGTTAACAGATGGAGCAGAACTATCGCTGAAGCACGACGTCGATTTGATGCCTACATGTCTGGAGATCAAAAAGCAATACACCCTAATTTGCGTTTAGCAGTCTTCCGCATCAACGTTGCCGAGGGAGGCAGACCAGCATACGACGCAGTGAAGCATGAATATCTACATACTACATCGATCGATGGCAAAGAGATCTGCTTACAGTCCCTTGGTTGGGTGCAGTCAACCGATCTGGTTAACCATTTCTTAGACTTCCAATTCTCCGACAAAGTAGCCATACAAGACATGCATACTGGCTCCATTGCTTTGGCGGCGAATCCAAAAACGCGGTATGCCTTGTGGGAGTACATAAAAGCAAATTGGGGGAAAGTGCACGAGAAGCTGTCGGGCAACTCTGTGGTTATTGATCGTTATCTAAAGACAACCCTGCAGAAGTTTGCGAGCCATGAATTGGAGAAGGATATTACGGCATTCTTCAAGGACAAGAATACAAAAGGCTACGATCGTGGCCTGGTTCAAGTGTCTGATACTGTGCGAGCAAACACCAATTACAAGGAACGGGACGAGAAGCTGGTGCTGGAATGGCTTCAGGCTCACGGATATGCTTGACGCCTAGAAGCTTGACCTTGGACTGGGGCTTTCCGTTGGATGATATGGAAATGCAGAACATGCAGTAAGCTCGGCCATAGATGCAGTCATGTACCAAGGCTCATTTGGATCTCTTGATTCTCTCATGTCACCCCTAGAGTTGTGCTACCCATCCCACTACCATTATCTACATTTTCTCTCGTACCCTTCTCCCATGGCTTCTTCCTCTTTGCAGTTGTAGCTTGTGAAGCCTGTCCTTCGAGCAAAGTATCAGGCACCTCTTTGATCCCCGGTATAGGTTGTCCCTTCGTGATGAGCTCAACGATCTGACTGAAGGAAATAGGGTACGGTGCTGGGGGATCTGTGGTTGACGACGAACTTGACGCAGGAACTATGCTATCAAATACAGATGGATCCGTTTCTTCATCCTGACGGTCTGAATGCGAAGCTCTGGTATGGGTTGATGTGCCATTGACGAGTGGGGCAGAGGAATACTGAGACCGCCAGCTTTTGTACGCATTAAAGTCGATTGGGATATTTATTTTACTGCCGTCATGTCAGTGCTCCAATATTTTGCTCTCGCTCAGTCGAGCGATGTACCGCGAGAGATAGAAGCAGCGAGCACGTAGTGTCAACTGCTCTGCTTGCTCTGGGGCAGGATTCGTCCCAAGTATGGCTTGCAGACCGCTTTGGAACTCTGCGTCTGATGCCCATGCGTAATCTTCAAGCTGTTGGAATATTGAGTGATTCCCAGCAGCACCTTGTCCAATCGCATGCTCAGTGGTCATGCTTGTGCTCAGTGGTGGTTCTGGATGGACGAGGGGGACGTGAGGGTTGCGTAGGTACTTTTAAGGTCAAAGTCCATACACAGATGCGGGTAAGGCTGGCTTTTAATACGGAACCGAGAAAGCCACTAAGGCGGAGCTTACTTGAACTTCCTTCACTTAGAGCAAGGCGTTTAGCATCTTTGTTTACCAGCACCACTACATCTACTCACCCATCCCCCCTTCTCAAACAAACCATCATCGAAGCTGCTCATGACAGCAGAAAAACCGTGACAGTACAGACGGGTACACAAACGCTTTATCTGATTCACTGAGTGACCACCCGCACAATGGCCGAATTTATTGGGCAAGGCCACCTCACTTCGTGCTCACCGAAAGTTGGACTGACCGTTGGTGCAGTTCACGCATCTCTTTGATCTCGAAGAGAGACATTCGGTAGTGGCCCACTCTTTCCAGTTGTGTTGTGCCTGGCCGTCTTGTCGCTAATGACATGCCAGCTATGTCGGTACGCTTCACGAAATCAGCTCAGAGAATTCCACCGTCGCACTAGAGCAAGTTGTATCATTTGGCACTGAAGGGCGTCGCCCTGACGATGAGGTCCCACCATCGGACAATGTCTACGAATACATCGTATTTCGGGGGAGTGATGTCAAGGACTTAAGGATCGAGGAAACTCCCAAGGAGAACAAGCCCCCTCAGCCGCCAAAAGTGCCAGATGATCCAGCCATACTTGGAGTAAGTCTCTCCTGATCGCTTTCGCTGGCGCCGTTGTGCAGTAGCACAAGGGTTTCGAAGTGATGAAGTATTTCGGATGTAAATCATTTTTATACCACCGAGAGCGCAAAACCCATGTGGATATTTTCCGTTGCCTTCCTTCTGATATAGTTACTATTTTTGATTTCTTCGCCACGAATATGCTGTCAAGCCCACTGACTTTCGGTTACTTCTAGAGCGCTCGACGTTCGACTCCATCATCAACACCCCAAGATATAATAACAACTCCACAACAGCAGCCACCATCGCAGGCTCAACAATTTCAACAGCCACAACAGCAGAACAACAACCAACAACGCCAGCAACCACCCCCTAGGTTTCAACAGCAGCCACCGTTCCCATATTACTACCCTCCCCCACCCAACCAGCGGTTTGGCCCGCAGGGATTCCCACCTGGTCCTGGTTTCCCTGTCATGCCATATGGTGCTCCTCCACCTGGATGGTATCCTCCCCCAGGTCAAGGTTTCCCGCACCCATCACCGGGCCAATTCTATGGTCCTCCCAATCCTCAACAAATGCCAATCGGGCCCGCTGGTCCAAATCAGAACCAGCAAGGGTCACAATCAAAACAGTCTGCAACACTGGCTCCGGCTGCTGACAAGACGCAAGAACCTACCCCTCAGGTAGAGTCACCTACAAAGCCGGTGGCCATGGTGAAACTACCCAGCGCGGTTACTACTCCAGCACCCCCCACGAACGCCTCGAATGGGCCACCACCACCCATAGAGTCTAAGCCAAACGTCTTAGAAGCTTTAGCGCCGCCTGCTACGGTGGCCAGCGCAGATTTTCCTACAACGGCTAAGTTTGTGCCAATCGGACCCAAGTCTGGACGTATCGTGCCTGCGATTCCTCGCTTAAGCCCGGCCGCCAAGCCTTCAGTGCCTGTGAATGGCAACTTGCAATCGAAACCAATGAATGTGGCTCAGGCACCTGCGAAGCCCGCCGCACCGCGTCCCACTGGAGTTGTAACCAAGTCTCTGGAAGAGGCAAATCGAGATGCTAGGGCTGCTGTGGCGGCCGCTATGGCCAAGCTACCTCCAGCACCGGGTCAGAAGAAGCATGTGGAAGGCGACAACGCAGTTGACAATCTGACCAAGAAAGTCAACGAGATGCGCACCAATGACAACATTCGAACGTCAAGGCAGCCGGGCACTGGAGGCTACGCCGCAGGCCATCGAGGCGGGCGAGGAAGTTACCGCGGGGGCCGCCCACAGTCGAACCAGCAAACTAAGAAAATCGAAGTCCCCACCACCGACTACGACTTCGAAACCGCAAACGCAAAGTTCAACAAGCAGGATCTTGTTAAGGAAGCCATTGCAGGCGGTTCTCCCATTGCCAGCCCCACCAGCGAAGGCGCCGTGACCAACGGCAACGGAACAGCAGCCGAGAACACCGTGAACGGCGCACCCAAGGACATCGTCGCAACCAACTCCAGCGCAATAGTGTACAACAAGACTTCATCCTTCTTTGATAATATCTCAAGTGAGGCCAAAGAACGCGAGGAAGCCGCCGGCAAGAGAGTCGGGGGCCGAGAATTCCGAAGCGAGGAGCAGAAGAAGAACTTTGAGACTTTTGGGCAGGGGAGTGTGGATAATGGGTTCCGTGGCGGTTTCCGAGGAAGAGGACGTGGTAGAGGCGGACGAGGTAGTTTTGGGTCGAGGGGTGGGAGGGGTGGTGTGAGGGGTGGACGTCCACACGAAGGAGCTGTGGCCGCTGAAAGCTAGGATTGGAATCACGTGTTCCCTGCAGGAATTGGGGAAATGAGGAGGATTGCGTATCATCAAGCAAACATGTGATGCGCTGCGTGAAGGCTGGCTTTGACTTGTTGTACCGGACTTTTCTTGTGTACTACTATTGCACAGATGACGTGGCGTACGTCTTCACTGTTGAGACATCCAACAAAACGCTTGTGGTTTGTGGGGCCAATTCAAAGGGTATGGGGTCTTGGCGGGTTTCAATCAAGAATTTCTGCTTGTTTTCTAGGTAGCAGGTCTATTAAGGTAGCGTAGTAGTAGTCTGTTGCTACCACCAAGCATTTACTAACTGTCATTCCAAAAATTGTCGAATAAATTGTCGAATATCTCGTAAGGTGGCACTAAATCCTCCCGTTCGAGTCTCTTATGAATCTTGCTCACCTTTCATAAGACCGATCTTCTCTCCCTCGCCCACAGCCCTCACCCCCCCAGCCCACACCTCAATCTCCAGCCCTCTCTCCCCATCCATGGTCGGTGGCGCCCATGCCGCAAACACAACCCTCATCCACCGCCTCCAGCCCCTAGGCGCCCATTCCGCACTCCCCTCTTCCTCCGCGTAGCTAGATTCTTTAATCAGAGCGACGCGGCACGCGATTTGATTCGCCCAGACGAGACCGAGGGACGGGGTTTTGAGGTTGTGGTTCCCGTCGGTAGGGGAAGAGCCCCAGCCGGTGAAGAAACGTTGTTGGTGGTCGAGGGTTAGCGGGTTGGAGACTGGGGGGTGTTGGGGATGGATTTGTTGGGGGGAAGGTTGTGGGGAGGATGGGAGGTTGTAGGTGTTTTGGTAGGGGCGGGGGATGATTGGGGGGAAGCGGTCGGCGACTTGGTTCGCTACTACGATCGCGCAGTTGTGGAGGCGTGCCAGCTCTCGGAGTTGAGCACCGAGACGGACAAGTTGGGCGGAGCGAGTTGCGAGCGCTGAAGGAATATTTGGACCGTCACGCTCAGCGCGGTAGTTTGCAGCGATGGAGTCGATAATCACGAGTCCGATGTTATGCCGTGACAATGCGACGGGGAGTTGGTAAGTGAGGATGTGGTCCTGGCTCTCAAGATCAGGAGTTTGAAGTGTAAGGATTTTGCTCAAAGACGGCTTTTCTGCGTGGATTGAGGTAGAGAGCAAGGGGTGCGCGGAGAGGAGTTGCGATAGGCGAGTAGTGGGCAGTGGATGTTCGGTTGAGATGTAACAGGTGGGGCGGGAGAGGCCGTGAGGCGCGGGAAGCTGAGCGGAGAGAAGGAGGGTGAGGAGGAGTTGGGTTTTGCCGGCGCCGCTGGGGGAGAAGTGGGGTTAGTGAGTGGTTTTGAGAGGGAGAGCGGAGGGAAATGGGTACCTTTCACCTGTGATTTCGGTAATGTAGCCCGTGGGGATGCCGCCGACTAGGGCGCAGTCAAGAGCGGGGGAAAGGGTGCTGATGGTAGAACAATGATCGACTAGATCATTTCCGCTCTTTCTTAGGGAACCATGTTTTGCAGTCTCTTCATCCCCAACAGCATTGAACGAGGAACCGTTATTCGGGAGTCCCAGCTCCCCCTGTAGCGTAGCAACAACATGATTTGCAAGACTTCTGACATCCAGCAAAGGCAGTTGCGCCCGCTTCGCTATCTCCAATGTATCAAGGGTGAGCAGGTCAGTGGTGGTGATATGGTGTTTCTCGAGAGACGGCAGGAGGTGCGTGTATGATTTTGTAGGGAAGTCTGGGAGGGTGTGGAGGAGGTCTGTCATGAGTATTTGAGTAAAGAGGCCATGTGGCTAGCCGAGTGCTCCAAAGCCTTGAATGTTAGAGGCCAGCAAGAGAGCTCGAGATAACATACATTGGACGGGACGGTTTGCAAGTCATGGGAAATCACGAAAGGGACAGGCCGACACGTGCCGCGGCAAGCCCTACACCACGGCTCGGCTCGGCTCGGGCCGTCATCCATTACTTCGTCAACAAACAAACAACCCAAGCCAGCACCAATTTCTCCTCTTCTCAACCACCCCATTACGCTCCGCCTTTTACTCTTCACGTCCAACATCAACAATGCCCCGCAAAACTCTCTACCCACGCTCAACCATCAAGCGCACGATCAAAGCCCACTCCGGCCGCAGCCTGAGCAAGAACGTTGATGTCCTCGTAAGCCATTACTTTCTTCCCCTTCAATCCCCACCCCAGACCACCCTTCTCGTGGAGGAGCTTACCTCATAACACCACATAGATCTTCCTAGACTACACACTCTTCCTCCAAGAGTACGTCCTCACCACTCCCCACTTCCCCACAAGTCCCCTCACCCAGCTAGAACTAACGCCCACAACCTCATAGCCTAATCCGTGAAGCCTCGATTGACGCAAAGAAGAACAAAGAGAAGGGCATCACGCCAAGAGCACTGAATGAAGTAACTGAGGTACGTTGATCGTCGCCAGTTGCTATCATATAAACTTCGACGCCAAGACTGATACCGGGAATAGCAGAGCTTGAGGAAATTCAAGGCTTGAGAGCGGATAGAAGGCGCGTACGGAAATACAACCAGTTTTGAGGTGGTTTACACGCCAGGCCTGTATGCTGCCGAGGAAGGGGTTATATTCAGGCTTGGGGTTTTGGAGAGGTATACCATGGTTGCCGAGAAGAACCGGCTTTGATGGATTAGGCGGACATGTGCAGCACCGTGGCGAGATCAGAGATGGAGACATGTATGAAGGAACGCTTGTTGGTTGACTCGAAAGAGGTTAATGGCATGACCGACCGCAACGAGGATATGACTGAACGGCATTTGTGAAACGAGGTCAAGTTCTCAAGTTGTTTCAAGAGGAAATTTCGCAGCAAGGGCTGGAGGTTCTAATTTGCAGAGCGCGTATCCAGCTGGCTGTGCATCCGCGAATATAGCTAGTGGACAAGGTTTTCTGCCGCTGATCGCAGATTGAAGTCGGCGCCAATTAGATTTTGCCTCATTGCACACCACTCTGAATGAAAGCATTTGAAGGCGATTAAGGATATGTTTTAGATACAAAACAGTCTCTCTAGCAATCCAGCAAAATGTACATTTCATGCCCATCGTCTCCCATCTCTCATCTCCAGCGTGCAAGCACAAAAAGCTCTTTGCACGAGTTATAATTGAAAAGAAAGAACTGCGAGTGTGCAAATTGAGCACCTAACAGCCTGTAGAACGGCCACTGAGAAGCCGGGAGCCACAATATCATGAGCGATCACTTCTGAAATACGCCTTACAGACATACCATTGCCGTTGTCTTCGTGCAATTACCATCGCTCATCCCTCAAAACCTCCCCCCCATAACCGGCAACATCTCTCCTCCACCCCCCATCTCAGCCTTCAACGGACTCCCACTCTGGCCTCCACTCTGGCCCGCACCTCCGTAACAACTTCCCGTCCCACTGCCCCCACCGTTTCCAGCCGCATTCTGCAGGCCTCGGAAAAAGTGGTCAAAGCTCCCCTGCGACTTCGTCCACTCCTGCTGCTGCGCCTCTCGCTGCATCTGCATTTGGAAGTCTTGTGGAGATTGGAATTGCAATCCCCCTGCCGGGCGAGAGGCGGTATGTGTGTAATTGGGTGGCGGGCTCTGATGAGGATGAGGTGAGGTGAAACTTGGGGAATGTGCGGCGTGGTTGGGGTATGACGAGGAGGCGGAGTACTGGTTCTGCAGAGGATTCTGATAGGTGGAGTAAGAGTCGTATTGGTACGTTTGTGGGGGGTAGTACGATTGCTGTGGCGGTGGAGGAGCGTGTTGGTGAGTGAAGTTGAGGGGTTGTAGAGGCATACGTGGAGACTGTGAGTTTGTCGAAGCGATACCGCGTGGCGGTTGCTGCTGGCGATTGTGCTGTTCCATCTCGCGTTCTCGATCCTTTCGTTGTTCGAAGGCTTCTTGCTGACGCTTGATCATGAACTCGCGGTCGATGATGAGCTGGGACTTGACGAGTTCTTGTTGGCTTGGGCTACGCTTCATAAGAAAATCTTCGCTCAAGCTTCCACTTTTTGCTCGAGCCTGTGGAGGATCGATAGAAACAGGTTGGTACGCGGGTGTGAAGCCTCCTCCTTGCGCGTAAGGTGACTGGTAAACAGCGGGACGAAGTTTATCGGCAGCGTGGAGGTAGGCGTATTTCTCTGGAAGAGGAATGGTAGAAAGCCCACTCGCCTTTTGGAGCTGCTCTAAGAAATTCCCGTATGCAGGTGCTGCCTTCTGGGCAGATGGCGGTCTGCTGAAGGGATTCTTTGCCACAGAGCTACCTCCGCCCATCATGTTCGCGACAGGAGCTTGAGGTTGCGGACGTGGCTCTCGTTGCTGCTTGGATTGGTGATGATAAGCTATAGTCTGTCCATAGATGTCACCGTGCAGTGATGACGGCCGTTGAGATGCTGTTGCCATCATCGGCGCCGTAGGTGCCATAGAACCCATGGGCGCTGGTGGAGCTCGATAGCCCGGCGAACCATCATATGTTAGGTTCTGGTACTTTTGGGCATTGTAAGGCTGTAAAGGAGATTGCTTCGAAGCGTTGTGCTGGAAGGCTCGTTGGTTGTGCAACGCTTGAGGATCAACATGACCGCCGACCTTTGATTTGTAGTCGTATGGGGCCGACTCAACGATTGCATATTTACCGTGATAAACCCTGTCCTGCATGTTTGGCGGTTTGTTGATTAGCGACCTGTTATTTTGAAACTTCGCCGGCTGAACGTAGGGTCTAGGAGGCCGTGCGGCGTTAACGGCATGTACGTTGACTCCAGTAGGATAAGAAGCCGGGAACGATCTCCTTGGGGGCAGAGCAACTGCAGTTGTAGCGATTCTTACACTCTCTAGGAAATGGGCAGTAGGATCGTTGCGTTGTACAGCAGGATTTCCAGTGTACTGAGCTTTGGCTTCGGTAGATGTTTTACCGAGATAGAACCACAACTTCTTTGGCTTTGAGATATCAATCTTGACCTGGTGTGGGTTCCGGATGGATTTGCAAGTATTGAATTCAGACCAGATGAGTTTGCTCCGAGGATCACCAAACGGCTCGTCTGCTTTTGGATTAACATTCGAAGGATGTTCGGCGGTGGTCCGAGACTTCTGAGCAAGATGCGCAGGCAAGGGATTAGCATTCTCGGAAGGAATAGGCAACTGTGAATTGACTGGATCAAAGATGAGGAGCCACTTGTATTCGATCTCGATTTTGTCGCTGTGACCCATTAGCGGCAACGAACATGCTCGGGAGAATGGAATGACTTACCCATTTGGGAGAACCTCTACCAAAAGCGTTTGCTCGCTCTTACGATTTTCCAGAACAGTCCCGGCAAATATTTCGCCTTGATGATACTGCATCTGGACTAGCTCCCCAACCTGGAGCTTAGACGCTTGCTTGCGTATGAAGGTATTTTCTTCAAGAGCTTGACCATCCACATTCTTACCTCTCTTGATGCGATGGAAGCGGCATCTGAAATCAATACCAGTATCGGTATACTCGGTCCCGTCTTCTCCAAAGACTGGCACTAAGCCGATATCGACTTGAACCCCAGCTGCTGCAGCACATGTAGCATGATAGGCTCTTGTGCACTTCTTCTGGGAGCACTGGAAGACCGCCCCCCGCTTGTTACGACAGTAATTGCATTTAAGCTCTAAGCGGGCTTTGTCAATACGGGCCACATCGCAGACCTTCCCAGCACCACCCTCCTCAGTTATGTATGTTTCAGGAGTGTACAAAGCACAGCGACGATGTGCTTCGAGGCCGTTATCCGTAGGAAGTAGCTTCTCGTGAGGGTTGTCGCTAGGGCAGAGTACGCATGGCTCATGCAATGGAGCTTTGAGCTTTATCCGTAGCCGCTTGACTTTGGGCCTAGGATCCTTATCACCTACCTCTCTCTTTCGCTTATGGCTACGCTTAGGCTTTCCCTTGTCACTCCCGGGAGGAGTTGGCAAGTCTGTGGGGCCATCATCATCCTCTTCGTCTTCGTCGTCTTCTTCGGTCTCCTCATAGTACTCCGGAGTTGGCTCGCCACGAAGTTTCCGCTCGATGTCATGAACGTCCACCCACACACTATCGGCTTCACAATTGCATTTCCTGGCAACCTTTCCATAATCCAGCCAAGCTTCAGTAGCGAAATTGACCGATTCAGCACAATTGTAACCGAGATTATAACCAGAGTGATACCCATAAGGGAAAGTGATGACAAACTCCCCTTCGTGGTGGACAAGACGGTTGACGCGAATGTTGTACTGAGACTGCAATAACTGAGGAGAGATCAGGTAGGTCTTGTGCCGCAAGAATTGATCACAGTTCTTTGCATCGGTTGGCCAAACGCTTCGCATGGCAGCTTCAAACCTCCTTGCGTCTTCCTGGGAAATACTATACCATTGCTTTGGAGCTCCAAAATGGATATAGTTTATGCTATAAAGATCCACGTCTTCTAAATGCCAAGCAAACGACGCCTTCCACATTCCAAGGTAGAGGTAGGCTGTGTTAACCCCTGGTATCTTTTGGCCAAGTACGTCCAAGAGATTCTCAAGCTTGGCAACGTTCCAAGCTTCCGTGGAGTCGTCAAACAAGGATCCAGGCATATCAGCACCATACATAGGATTGTTGAATGTTAGGCTCTTCCAGTAAGCAGTTTCCAGTTCGTTGCAGCGTTCTGGGGTCCATTCATCTTGGTTGTGAACGCGGTAGTCAAAATCTTTGAAGGCCTCCTCATCAATGACATCGGCCTGATCTCGACGGTTGTGCTGCCGCCTAGACGAAACCGATTTAGGCTGGCGGCCCTTTGGTTTGGCCTGAGATAAATCTTCCTCATCACTTAGCTGCTCTTTTTTCAACTTTGTGGGCTTAGCGCTAGGAGATGTGGGCGTTGGCGGGACTTCAACTTTGACCTTGCTTCCCTTCTCCTCTTCCTCCTGCTCTTGTGCATCATGATTGTGGACTGTGGTTGGTAACGGGCGTACCCTGGGGCGGCCAGGTCCACGCTTTTTCCCATTCAGAAGAGTTGTAGACTGGTTTTTAATTCGCGTTGGGGCGCTGCGTGTCGTCTGGGCCTGATTACGCCTCCGCTCTCCACGCTTAGCTGGAGGCTGGTGGTTGCTCTCCTCACTCAGTGCCTTCCATTGTGGTAGGTTATAAGAGCGCTGCTTCTCTATATTGGCTTGTGTGTAGGTGCCATGTGTACCATGAAATTCTTGTGTGATTGGATTCTTGACTTTGACCGATTTGACTTGCTCATCCAAAGCGGGTAGTGAATCGCGCCTATCGCTCATGGTTAGTGCGGTCCGGAAAAATCGACACTAGCCTCGAAGCTTTGACTACACATACCATTCTTTTGGTGGTATAACCTTGACGATGCCCGACTTCATGCCATATTTGTCGATCTTGGATATAAACGATTTGAAACTGCGGAATTGGTGCATGGTCTACGTGCACACAACAAGAATCAGCCCACAGCTCAGTATGGTGTTCAAAGACACAGCAGGCTCCACGGGCGCCAAACAAGAACAACGATTGGGTCCCTTACAGGCTTGAAGACCGGAATCTTCCCACCCTCATAGTAATGGTCTGGCAAGATCTCGCCATTATCTTCCGGCTCGACATCGAGGTCAGAGAGCTCTGAGCCAGAATCGTCATGTTTGTCGGCTTCGTCACTGGCCGGAGGTGTAAGGGTTGGCTTGCCCTCATCCTTGACATCCATGTCGCTTGGTGGAGACATAGCAGCAGCCGCCATCGTGGCCTAGTGTTTGTGTGTCGCAATCCGCAGCCGACAGACCAATCCTGTCGCAATAACGGAGGGAATAAAGGAGCAGGATTGGGGTTACTTGAGGTCGAGTCACTAGTAATTATGTATCGAGGAAGAATGTTATTGATGATTGAGTGATCTCAAGGGACGGAAGCAGTGACTGGAGTGGACCCATAAGCTTGAACGAGAGAACAGGTCATCAAGCAGCCATAGCTGGCCTTCGGAGTCGTCGCAAAAGCTATGGAACAATGTCGGAGAAATTGAATGGTAGTCGTGATTGAGGTTGCGGCAAATCTAGATACCAGCCTCGGCTAGCCTTGTAAGGATTAGTCCAACACCCGGCTGAACATGAAGGTAAATGCCCCACCGTACGCACGTGATCCGTCACTTTTGCTCTAATAATGTTAAGAAAGTTCAAGATGCGATAAAGCGTGTACTATCAGTCTTGTGTTGATTGAAAGTGTCTACAAGGTTCCAAGACTTGCTGAACGATGCTCCAGGCTGCATATGCAGTACATAGTCGCATGATGAACCTCTCAGTCTTATTGTAGATAAACGGTCTTTATACTTTTCCCTCACCAAAGATTCTGTGTATTGCAGTTCTCACCCTGGGTGAATCCCATCTTCTCCAAAGTAGCGGCTAAGACAGGAAACTGTTCCAGAGCTCGGGCGGGTGGAGACATGTTCAAGGCAGACACAAGAGTTGATTAGAAGCTTCATGATATCTGACACTCGAGGAGCTCTGGAAACATCGAACTACCGTACATGTCCCCCCAGCTTTCCAGGGGTTTGACGCAGCCCTAGGTGGTGCTGACACCCGTAAGGTCGGTGCCGTGGGTACTTAATGTATGTTATGCATAACGGGCAATTAGAGGTGTCATCCCTCCACGTCTCCCGGCTATCTGACCGCATGGGCATCTGAGCTACTGCGGAGCCGCCAAGCCCAAAGGCGAAAAGACTGGGAGGCAGCTGCAGTAGATTTGATGCTCCATTCGCTATGCGTATGACTCTTTGCCCAGCTTTAGTACCAACCACTGGACCGCTCTGGTATACAATGCAGCGCTTCAGATCCTTTCAGCTCGCTAGAGATACACGGAGACTCGTAGACACAAGCGAATCTGCACCGGAACAAGAAAGGCGCTCAAAACATTGCACCATATGGATCATGGTTCAACCTACTGAGGAGGCCCTTCGCCACGTCCACGGGTTCCATGGAAGCCGCCTCTTCCACGTCCTCGATACCCACCCTCTCCTCCACCACGATCGCCTCTGAAACCACGGCCACCACGATGTCCGCCACGATGTTCATTCTGGGAACCACTACGACCACGTCCGCCGCGTCCATGATGTACTTCGTGAAATTCATCGCCCCCATTGGCTTTGGGCTCGGCCGCTGACGGGGCAGGGACTGGTATCGGTTCAGTAGGAACATCCTCAGCCCAGCTCTGGGTACCTGCCATAGCCGCAGGGGTAGCCGCAACACCGGTTTCCGTCTCCGCGGGATCACGGGGAATCTCTACCCAGCTACCAGCGCCTTGTTCAGCAGATGCATCCCAGTTCATTCCGGCCGCAGCGTTGGCAGCTCCAGCGTCAATGTTTGACGCCTCTGGAACTGTAGGTGTGTCGACATGGTGAGATTCGCCATTTGCCATTGGCTCAGTCTCAGCATCGATCTCCGTCAATCCCGCATGAGCAATCGTTGGGTCAGTCCCCACCTGGGCGGGAGCCTCTTCCGCTGTTGGAGGTGCAGGCTCGGATTGGGCAACTTCTTCAGCCCAAGCTTCCTCAGCTGCGTAGGGAGCGTATTCGAAGGCTAATTCCTTGACTTGCTTGTCTGGATCACAGGAATTAGTTATCTAGGCTTGATGTGGCTATAAAACACACAAGTGGGTGTAGGGCAACAACTCCAACTTACAGGTGAAATCCGAGGGAGTTTGGTCCACCGTAGGAACCTTCTCATCGCTTCCTAAAATCAACTGTTCCATCGCCACAACGGCCCCAGCTTCTCCCCCATAGACCAGTAGCAGAGCACCTTCAAAAGCTCGATTCTCAGGCGAGGTCTCATCGCCGCTCTGTCGTTTCGCCGCCGCTGCTCTCAGGAATTTGCTAAGAGTCAGGAGATTATCCTTTGCCTCCTTCTGACTCTCGGCTTTGGCCTCAGCAGCCACTGCCCCCTTCACCTTGTCCATTTCATCCTTGTGAGCGGTCTCAAGAGCCTGCTTTTCTGTTGTAAGGCGCTTTTGGTAATCCTCGTCGAATTGTTTGTACTGAGCGATCTGCTCTTCAAGTTGCGCGAGCGAAGCTTGTAATGATGGTTTTTTCTGGGCTTGTGCCTTTTGGTCTTGGTTGATTTTGCGAGAGGTAAGGAGCTCATCAAGGGAAAGATTTGGGTTCTCGGCAATAATGGAATCGACTTTCTGGGTGGCGTTCTGAGAGTTCACTATCAGTAACAGTTTATAACGCAAATACAAACGGATACTTACCAGCTTCTTCTTGATATTGCGGATGTTCCTGAGGGAGAGCATTAGCACGTAACCCTGGCAGTGCGGTTGTTTCATCCCAGTTGTATACTAACTTGTACAGCTCCTTGAGGTATGGGCTTTCGTAAGCTGAGTCCACCCCGTTCGCGGTGCCCTCAGAAGCTACTTGGGCGGTCCCAGTTTCACCGTCAGAAGGCGCATTCTGCTTAGCAGGAGCCTCTGCTTTAGCTTTCTTCTTCTTCGCGGTCTTAGATTCTTGTTGCTGCCGTGGTGGCGGCACTGATGGTACAGCTGTCTCTGACATGATGATACTGCGGTCAATTTGAAAAGTTTAGCTGGGTAGTGTTTGATCTACGATCTGGCTTGAGATTTTCAGGACGAAAGCTTGACTTGAAGAGTAGGGATGGAAATCGCTGCGTAGGTTGTACGAGGATAGTATCTGGAGGATCTGCTGATGATGCGAAGTTGTGGGTAAATGTTGATTGAGTGAAGCTCTGGAAATCAGTAAATATCTCGTGTTTCCGTAAGGCTTTGACTAGCGCGTTTGTATCCATGTATTTCCAATGAACATCCCTCTAGCTTAACGTTCTGTCGAAAAGTACCGGTACTTCGTTTTGCCTTTGTCGACTTGGTGTTCGAGCGTATGCTAGAGTTACTGACAACGACTCACCTGTCTAGTGATTAGTGCTATGAGTTGAATGGTAAAACTTTCCATAACCGAATGCCTCAGTGAGTTGCCCTGCTGAGCATCACGAATTCACGATTGAACACGAGGGCGCAGCTAAATCCAAATGTATCATGTCCTCTAACCGATGATGAACATATAGTTGATAAATCTAGTCTTTTGTATACATAGGTAACTACGTCTCCATTCATTTTCCTTCCTCAACTTTTGGTTCTTACGATTGTACCAGCCCACTGTCTTGAAAGCCCCTTTTCAGCTGATACGATATTCAACCAAGCGTTTCGTTGCTCCTACAGTCATCATGAGCAGTCGCATTATTCCTCATGTCATCTATTACATTGATCTGGCGACCTGCAAAAGCCACTATATCGAACACCAAGATGGGAATTTTAGCCACAACAAACTGGCACCTCACTCACTTGGATGACTGGCCGGTTCAGTCCGAGGAAAGGGAATAGGGCTAATGCTCTAGATAGACCACAAGCTCATAAATATAAGCTAATTGCTCCATCTACATATAATACTTGGTCAAGAACTGCTCGCAAATGTATCAGTTCCTCAATCCCCTACTCAAAACCCATCTCTCCCACCCTTTCTCTCTAAAGAAAAAACCAATCCTAGCTCTATTCCCTCCACGATACCATAAACCATCCCACATCTAGAAATGCCCACAACAAAATGCTCCACTACTACCCACGCACCGCGGGGAGCAAAAAAAGCCCGACTTACAAATTTTCCCCGCACCCAACCACCAAATTTACTACTGAATTAAAAGAGATATATTATATTTTAATAGCCTGTCATTCTACCCTCTTCTTCTATAACTGCTTTTAATCGCTCTGGCATGGTAGAAACCTTATCGTTTATGTACTTCTGTGAGACATGAGACCATCCTTCGTAAATCAGCCCCTTCGTAGCGTGATCATCCCAATGCGGATATTTCCGTAGCTCCTGTTTTGATACCTGCCACATGTTCTCTATAGGAGATAAATCAGGTGAAGATGCACAATTGAAGTAGTGCTTCAGCTTGTTCTCTTGTTTCCAGGTCCTAACGATGTTTTTTGGCCCTGTTCCATGACCTGAATCACCATTCTCCTCCAGCACGAAACGGGAGTGATTTTCGATCCAGAGCTTGACTACAGGCTTCAGAATTTGCTCCAAGTAGATCTTCAGAGTGAGTTTTCCATTGATATTTCCGGGCACGTCGTAGAAATGAATATCCGACTTGAAATTATGACCTACTGCAGCCCAGCAATGCTGCCTCTTTAAATTCTTATCCTTGAGTGAATCCGCCTCCTGTATGCAGTCCATGCAGTATCTTTGGCCTGGCTTTCGTATAATTCGCAGCTTTCCTTGAGGCCCGTATTCAAAATGAACTTCATCGCTGAATCGAACTGGCCACCAATCCTCCTTTTCAGGATATCTTTCCAACATGATGACAGCGTATTCAACCCTTTTAGTGGCTGTACTAGGCGAAACCCAGCCCTTCATACAGGCAATGCACTTGTGATAGTTCATTGTTCCCATAGCTCTCTTAATTGTATCACCTGAACACTCCAGGCTCACTTCGAAGCCTAATTGCTCCCATGTTAAAGCTCTGGCTTCAAAGCCCTCCGACTCCAAAACTCTTTCCATTTCCCGTATATCTTTGTCCGATATCAATGATTTACGGCCACGCGTTTCTTCGTGTTCAGGATCGTTGTTTCGTCGACGTGCGGAGGCCTCAGGCTGAAGCATCTGATATCCTTGATGTTTTGACACTCCGAACGTTTTGAAAACATCGTTTTTGAAGTACGGTATGTTCATTCGCTCGCAGAATTCAATGGCCCCCTGAACTTTAGCCTTAGTAGGAGTGTCATGATGGTTGTAGTGATTCGGCAAAATGAGTAGTAAATTTGGTGGTTGGGTCTGGGGAGAATTTGTGAGTCGGGCTTTTTTTGTTCCCCGCTGTGCCACGATTCAACTTTTATCAATTCCGGGGGCCATTCACGTCGACCAGTCCAGTAATGAGAAAACCAATTAAGGACTTTGCCACATGAATCTCCTCCACTATACGATGTATATTCCGATCAAAAAAGATGCTCCCACTTTTTAGTTTTTTCTTTCAACTCTATAATCTCGGAGTGTGAAACGGCTGAAAACAATAGCAAAACCCGAATGATACAGATTATCATCGCTATCTCGCAACGAGAGACTCAATCCGCAGACCAGATGCCAGTATCGACAACAAACCCGACTGTAGGCTCTCCACGGGAAGCACTAACGCTCTTTTCTGAAAATATATTTCATGTAAGGGGGTAAGTCGACTATCTGCCCCCTTGCATACATCAAAGAGTTCAACCCCCAAGTCCTGCAACCCAAACCCATCACACCCCAAAATACTACCCCGATCTCTCCCACGACGACCCCCATTGTCCTTTACCTCCGGCATCTCATCGTTCGATCTAGCGAGTCCGCTGAGCCAGATGTTGTTGAGTGCATCTCCATAATCGTTGCAATCCACAAGATGGGATGCTGTATTCAAATGGCGAAAGCCCAGCCAAGCCCTCCGTGAGCTAGGAGAGGCTGTGCGCAATCAAAAACGGTTTGTTCTACGACTTGCTATACCACGAGGAACGCGTTTGGAAACAAGGCTTCAGAACCGATCATCTTTACTGGGATACCGTTGCGAATTTGAAGCGGGTTCTGGAGGCCGATGCCGAGGCTGAGTGTTCGAACTGGACACCTGAGGAAGGGGAGATTTTGAGGGAGATGCTTCAAGCAGGAAGCACAGCTGTGAAAAAGTTCGGCATCTCAGGGGCGCTCGCGTCTTGTTCGGTTTGATGTGCCTTTTAGTTTCGCTTGTGGTAATCCGACCTTTCGTGTAGGAAATGAGCTGCAGCTCGAGACGGAAAAATGTTGGCTAAGCGGCGCGGGGGAAGCCGACGACATTGCTGCTGGCAAACCACGGATATATCCCGCGGGTTTGCAAGGGAAACCAAGCTCTCAGACCCCATCACATCTTTTAGTCTTCCTCGTCCTCATCCATCAACTCCGCCAACTCTTTTTCCTCCTCCTCCGTCATCAGTCTCTCTTCGACCTTCTCCTCTTTCTCCAGCCCACCCCCCTCTTTCTCCTCGTGAGCTTCTTTCTTCGCCGCGTCCAGATCCCCTGCCTTCAACGACCACCTCCTAATCGTCCCATCAAGACTCACACTCACCACTGTTTGTCCCATCACGACCAAACCCGTAATCTCGTCGTAATGGCCCTCGAACGTGTGGTCGAGCTTCCCCGTCTGAGAACCAATGTCAGCCAACAAAACCCCCGCTCACAAGAATCTCCTCAGCTCACCCCTATACTCCATACCCCAACCCTTTCGTCCCTACCCCCAGCCACAACCCAACCGCCTACGTCCTCAATTCCCACCCCTCTCACCCAACCCCCAACCTCCACACTCATCTCCACCTCCCAACCCTTCCCCCTCTCCCTGCCCAAACAATTCACGCTCCCATCCGCGCTCGCGCTCCACAGATCCCCATCCCCATCAAACATCAACTTGTACACACTCGTCTCATGCACCATGATCGGCTTCTCCTTCTCAATCTCCGTGGCATGAGTAATACTGATATCCCAACGACGGATCTCACCTACGCTCCCCGCGCTGAAGATCGTGACTTGCTCCGTAGAGGGGTCGTAGATTAGAGGATCCAGGGCAAGGTCTTGTATGCCGCGAATATGGCTACGGAGGGTGTGTAGCCTGTTCCCAGTCTCCACATCCCACACGACAAGTGCAGCGTCCGCGCCACCGGAGATCAAAACATCTTTGCCCGCAATGCGGACGCAGAGAACGCATTTTACAAAGTCCGTGTGGCCACCAACATATCTCTTCCCCTTGGCGCGAGTTGACACCGCCCAGCTCCAAATGCGTTTATCCCAGCAGCCTGCGAAGAGGGTTTTTCCGTCCGGGCTCAGCGCCAGCGACGTCAATGGCGCGGGGGGTCCTGTAAAGATGTGGTCGATGCTGCCCTCCTGGTTGTTCCCTATTTAGCATCGGATTTCCTCGATTGCAATCTTGGCAGATGCGGAAAATGGAATGATAACGGTAGCGCACCTACATCCAGCAAGACCCTCCTAGCAGTGCCTGCGCTTTCGGCAACGTAAACAGCAGGGGAAGAAGAAGAGGTGGTGGGGTCGGCGATTACGGCGAGGATTTTGGAGGGGAGGCGGATGGGGTGGCCAAAGTCATTGCGGGATTTGGCGGCGCGGCGGGAGATTTCCGCGAGGGAGTGGGTTGTCTGGAAGAAGTGGTCTGGGTCGGTTGAAGTGGTCATTGCGATAAGGGGTAGATGGCGGGGCTTCGTGGTTTTTTCGAAGCTGATGTCAAGATTCCGTTCTGCAAATTTTATGTTGTTGATAGAAAGCTATGTACCGCGAACGTCCGTTATTTCTCCCCAATTGTTGCCCAGTACATTGAACACGAGGGGGTCGCCATTTCCGATGGAAACTGCTTTGCACTACGTCTTTTTAATTAGATATCGTTGATTGCGATATTAGCGTATGCAGAAAGCTTTCGAATCCTTGGCATTCATTTTTGCGCTGCCCCACGGTGATCCTTTATATGGGGAATTCGAAATTTAACCCCGCACCACCTATTATCGCATTCAAATAGGTGAAA